>ERZ1108167.443-NODE-443-length-21349-cov-105.695125_pt1 | contig 21349 bp, 24 predicted proteins | sample MGYA00403703_ERZ1108167 | MGnify/ENA primary metagenome ERZ1108167 (study PRJEB35170, sample SAMEA104062411) | human gut metagenome | biome: human gut; feature: human-associated habitat; material: faeces | place: Denmark | collected 2012-05-11 ...
TCACAGCTTCGGCCATTACACGTTTCACGTTACAACGCTTGGCCATCTGGTAAGCATGTACCGTATCCTTGATAGTATCCGGTTGCAGCATGTCGAGCGAGAGTAATCCCATACGGCGGGCTATCGCCATTCCTATCTGACCGGCACCGGTCAATATCATTATCTTTTTCTTCATATTACTCATTTTATCTGCCCAAAATGGTGAGGCACTATTTTATCTTTCTGATGCAAAAATAGATGGTATCTGTCACATGTTTTGTAGACGAATTACCGGTATTCATACCCAAATTACAGATATATTCCCTCGTAAGGATTATCTTGTTCTTTGTTATGTAAGTTATTTATATGATACCACGATTCCCCGAAAAGTTTTTTACTTCAGCGAACCATGTTGCTTTTTTCCCTGCTTCCTTGTGATACCGGAACGTTTTTTCGTAGTGTTCCTGGCATTTGATTTTCATATCCGATAATTTTAAGTTGTATCATATAATAAATCTATTATTATAGAAATAATATGCTCTTTTTCTTTATCTGTCATATACAGACAGATAAAGAGTTATTTGAAAGCATGAGGAATATGGTGGTTCTAAACAGTTTGCCTTTTTCTTATCCGTTGCCCGTTCTCATGTGAGTTTCATATAGGTTACTGATAGTCATATAAAATACTTCAGACGCAGACGCGGCAGACGCAGGTCCTTTTTTCTCACACACGTGCGTGTACCTATTATAGAGAAGAAAAATAAACGAGGCAGAGTGAGGAGAAGAGAAGCGCCGGAAAGAGAAAAGACGAAGGAAAAAAGATAAAAAGACCGGCGGCAAAACTGGAAGGGGATGATAAGACTTGGAAAAAAGGAAATTAAAAAAGTTTCTGAATAACATGGCTTGCATAAGTCTTGAAATTCGCATTAAATGGTAGTATGGCATACATCGTTTCAGGGGGAGGAGCCTTTGATGAGAGATGCCGGATTTATATCGCATTATAATGTACACGCACGTGTGTGAGAAAAAAGGACCTGCGTCTGCCGCGTCTGCGTCTGCGTTGGAAGTAGCTTCCGTCTTCTTGGGCATCTGCCGTTTTGTGTCTGTATTGTTCATGTTATGGGAACAGACGGGAGAGCTGAAAGATTTAAATCTTGCGGCGGTAAGATTATAGATCTTATACCTGAAAGATTATAAATCTTTCCCGGTAGCAACAGGTATGCCGTAAGTTCTTTTTTTAATAAATTATGGGAAACAAAAGATAAAAGCTGCGTTCTTTCAACCATTATGCCGATAAAATTGTTTAAATTTGCAGGAATACTTGTACAGACACTCAATGAAGAAAAAACAGCTTCGTTGGACATTGTGGACGATAGCATCTCCGTTCATTCTGTTCATCATTTTATGTATATTGATTTATTTGCCACCCATTCAGAACTTTCTGGTGGACAAAGCTGCTGTATATGCCTCGGAAGCTACCGGTATGAATATCTCCGTGGGACGTATCTCTTTGTCTTTTCCGTTGAATTTGGTGGTGACCGATGTAGATGCCGCTTCCCCGCATAAGGATACGTTGCTCAGTGTGCGCCGCCTGCAAGTGAATGTGCAGTTGCTGCCACTGCTGAAAAAGCAGGTGGAAGTGGATGGCATATCCCTGCAAGGAGCCACAGTGAATTCTAATGACTTGATACATGGCATGAGGTTGAACGGTACTTTGGGGGAATTGTTCATCTCCAGTCATGGAGTGGCGCTGGACCCCGAAACTGCCATCGTTAACAAAGTCTTGTTGAAAGATACGGATTTATCTCTCTGCCTGAATGACACCGCTGCGGCCGATACGGCTGCAAGTGACACCACCTATTGGAAAATAATATTACAGGATATTGATTTGCAGAATGTATCCTTTGCACTGGATATGCCTTTGGACAGCTTGTCATTGGCGGCTTCGCTGGATAATGCCACACTGCGCGACGGGCTGATAGACTTGCATAAATCGGCCTATTCGCTGCAAACTTTCCGGATAAAGAACGGGCGCGTGCGCTATGACAGCGGGAGGCCGAGTGCCACCGCATCTGCCGACAGCTTGTCCGCCGGACTGGATCCGTCCCATATTGCCTTGACGGATATCGGTGTGAAGCTGGACTCCCTGTACTACGAAGGCAGGAATATGAAAGCCATCATCAGTCAGTTTGTGCTGAAAGAGCGTTCGGGGGTGGAGATCGTTTCTACCGAAGGGCGGCTGGTATCCAATGACAAGGTGCTGCGTGTGCCTTCATTGAAACTGGAAACCCGGGATTCTTATCTGGAACTGAATGCTGCGATGGATTGGGATGCCTTGGATTTCAAGAAGGAAGGCTTGGTGTCCGCACGCCTGATGGCTGATATCGGAAAACCGGATGTGGTGAGATTCATGGGAAGTATGGATGAAAAGTTTATCCGGAAATATCCTTCCGAACCCCTGCGCATCCGTACAGGGATTGACGGGGATTTGAACAAACTGAAACTGACCACTCTTACCGCAGAACTTCCCGGTGCATTGGAACTGTTCGCCAAAGGTGAGCTGACTAGCCTGACGGACAGCTTGCTGCGTGGAGGAGATATCACGCTGCAAGCTGAAACCAAAGATTTGAAGTTTATCTCCACGTTGGCCGAAGGAATAGAAATTCCATACGGAACGCGCTTGGAGGGTAAATTTACGATGGCGGGCCCTAAAATGGGCACGGACCTGTTGCTGATGCAGCCTGAAGCGCACGCGGTGGCTGCGGCCGACACTATTCCTATAACAGTTTATAATGACAGCATCTCCGTGGCGGATGATTTCAAGATGGAACGGGCGGCCCGTCTGTTTGCCAAATACGACTTGTCGCGTGACAGGTATGAGGCAGACTTGGCTGTCAATCATTTTGACTTGCACCAGTTTATGCCAGCCGATTCTTTGTACACCCTGTCCACCTGTCTGAAAGTGGAGGGGGAAGGTTTTGACTTTTTCTCCCCCCGTACTTATTTCAATGCAAAGGGCGGTATAGACCGTTTCCATTATGGCAGTTATCATTTGACAGGAATCTCACTGGCTGCCGGACTGGAGAAATCGAAGGTACATGCTTCACTGGCAGTGAAAAACTGGACCATGGATATCAAGGCGCATCTGGATGGTATCTTAAAACCTCATGATGTTTCGGGCAACTTGAAAATGGATGTGGCTCATTTGGATTGGCAGGCGCTTCATCTGATGGATACCCGTTTTCAGACCTCCCAGCACTTGGGTGTCCGCTTCAGCAGTGATCTCAGAAAAAGGTATGCCGTAGAGGCCGAGATGACAAATGCCACGATTGTCACTGCCAAACGTACTTCCCATTCCAAGGACCTGTTTGTCGGATTCAGCACTTCCAGAGATTCTACTTCTGCTTATTTACGTGCAGGTGACCTTGATCTGAGCCTGGAAGGAGCAGGGCACATTGAATCTATTTCCGGCAGGGCGGAGATGCTGATGAAGAAACTGACGGAACAATGGAATAGTAAACATATTGAGCAGGAAGAACTTCGGGAATTCCTTCCGGGGCTTTGCCTGAGGATATCTTCAGGCCCCGATAATCCGATAGCCAATTACCTTTCTATGATGGGGTTGTCATACGGCCGTTTGTTTATGGATATGGATTCATCTCCGACAGAGGGATTGAACGGAGAGGCTTATTTATATGGATTGCGTACGGACAGTCTGGTGTTGGATACGATCTATCTGGACGTGCAACAAGACATGAATGGAATAAACCTGCTGAGTGGAGTGGTAAATGGGCCTAAACCGGGGCAGGAAGCGTTTGACGTGACTTTGGAAGGAAATATAGGAAATAATAATGCCCAGTTGTTGGTGCAGTATCTTAATGCCCGTAAGGAACAGGGGGTATATATGGGCGTGACGGCCGACTTGCGCCGTCACGGCATACGCATGAAGGTCTTTCCGGAACACCCCACGCTGGTATACCGTCCTTTTACCGTAAACAGGGATAATTATATTTATCTGGCGGATAACGGGCGGATTCATGCTAATCTGAATTTGCATGACGACCAAGGCTCCGGACTCAGTTTTTATACGAATCGTGAGGATACTATTGCTAAACAGGATATGACTTTTGAACTTTCACGCATTAATTTGAAAGAATTCCGGCGTATTCTCCCTTACATGCCTGATATAGAAGGGTGGATAGGGGCGGAAGCACACTATATAGACTCCGGTCCGTATATGATGGTGAGCAGTGATTTGCGCGTGGACGAATTCAAGTACGAAGGTAGTGCGCTGGGAAATTGGGAATTCAGTGGGGTGTATCTGCCGGGTGAGGAGAAAGATCATCATCTGGACGCTTACATACGCCGTGATGGCAAGGAAATAGCTCATTTGGGAGGTATCTATCTACCTGCTGCGGAAGGGACAGGAAGTCTGAGTGCGGATATGGCTTTTGAGCATTTCCCGCTGAATGTTGTCAATCCGTTTGTTCCCGACCGTATGGTGGAACTGAACGGGGATATTGACGGAACTTTATCCATGAAAGGTGACCCGGCCAAACCCCTGCTGAATGGGGAACTGGCATTGGATTCCGTGACCTTCTTCATGCCGGAGATGTCTGCCATGTTCCGTTTTGACAATGAACCGGTGCAGGTGGTGAACAGTAAGATGATGTTCAAGGATTTTGATATATTCACCAAAGGGAAGACCCCTTTTACGATTAATGGAGAGGTGGACTTCTCGGATTTGGAACGGACGGCGGTGAACCTTAAAATGCATGCCGAGAATTATGAGTTGCTGAATGCTCCCCGTACCAAGCGGGCTATGGTTTACGGCAAGATGTATGTGGACTTTAACGCAACGCTGCGCGGTCCTGTGGAGGAACTGGTGATGCGGGGGAACATGAACATATTGGGGAAAACCAATGTGACCTATGTCCTGAAAGACTCTCCCTTGACGGTGAACGACCGTTTGGGGGATATGGTGACTTTTGTCAATTTTAACGACACAACCTCGGTGGAAGAGTCCTCTGTCCAGCAAATCTCTTTGGGAGGGATGGATGTGGCCATGACCATGCATATAGACCAGGCGGTGCAGGCACGTGTGGATCTGGTGCCGGACGGCTCCAACTATATGTTGCTGGAAGGGGGCGGAGATTTGTCATTCCAGTACACTCCTCAGGGGGATATGTTGCTGACCGGGCGTTATTCCTTGATGAGCGGGGAGATGAAATACCAGATTCCGATTATTCCGCTGAAGACTTTTAATATTCAAAATGGTAGTTATGTGGAGTGGACGGGAAATATCATGAATCCGCAACTGAACATTACCGCGACCGAAAGGGTCCGTGCTTCGGTGGGCGAGGATGGAAAGACTTCGCGTATCGTCGGGTTTGATGTAGGGATCGCTTTGAGCCAGAGTCTGGAGAATCTGGGGCTGGCGTTTACCCTTTCGGCTCCCGAGGATGCGTCTGTGCAAGACCAGCTGAATGCCATGTCGGTGGAGGAACGGGGAAAACTGGCTGTCACCATGCTGGTGACCGGAATGTATATGGCTGAAGGAAACTCTACGGGAGGATTTAATGTGAATAATGCCTTGAACTCATTCTTGCAGAGCGAAATCTCGAATATTGCCGGAAAAGCACTTGATATCAATGTGGGCATGGAAACGGTGGATGATGCCGATAGCGGCGGGAAACGCACGGATTATAACTTCCAGTTCGCCAAACGTTTCTGGAATAACCGCTTCCGTATAGTGGTAGGCGGTAAAGTGTCTACCGGAAGTACGGTACAGCAGGATGAAACCTTTATTGATAATGTATCCATAGAATACCGCCTGGACAACAGCGGTACCCGGTATGTCAAGCTCTTCCACGACAAGAATTATGAGAGTGTGCTGGAAGGTGAGATCATAGAGACCGGTGTGGGTATTGTGCTTCGCAAGAAGATGAGCCACCTGGGCGAACTGTTTATTTTCAAGTCTAAGAAGAAAAAATGATCGTTGGAGATATGGAGAGAAAACATAACATAAACCTGCTTCTATTATCGGTATTGTTGCTGGTGACAGCTGCCTGCTCTACTACTAGGAACTTGCCGGAAGACGAAACGCTATATGTCGGTGTGAAAAATATGGAGATTCTGAATGAGGACAAGACCCCTGCCGGTGTCCAGACCTTGGAAGAGGTGGAGGCTGCTTTGTCTTATCCTCCCAATAATGCCATTCTGGGAAGCAACTCCTTGCGTTTTCCCATTCCTTTCGGTTTGTGGATATACAATGATTTTGTGAAATACCAGGATAAAAAGGGGGTGGGGCATTGGATCTTCAACAAGCTGGGGGCTGCTCCGGTGTATTTGTCTACAGTGAACCCGGAAACCCGTGTGAAGGTGGCGACCAATCTGTTGCACGATTATGGCTTTTTCAATGGTGCTGTGACTTATTCTGTAGACTCGTTGAAGAATCCTCGGAAAGCCAAGTTAAGTTATAAGATTGATATGGCGAACCCTTATTATCTGGACTCTGTCATGTATCTGAAATATCCTCCTCGCGCCGATAGTCTGATCAGGGCTGCTTATGACCAGAGGGTATTGCATAAAGGAGATAATTTCAGTGTATTGAAACTGGAGGAGGAACGCCAGCGGCTGAGTACCCTTTTCCGTAACAATGGTTATTATTATTTCCGTCCCGAATTCATTACTTTCCGTGCGGATACCTTGCGCAAACCGGGAATGGTCAGTTTGCAGGTTGTCCCGAAAGCCGGAGTGCCTGCCGATGCGAAAAAACCTTATTATATAGGGAATACCTCTGTTTATCTCACCGGATATAAAGGGGAGGAACCCACTGATTCCATCGTCTTTCCGGGAATGACTTTACACTATAGCGGTAAGAAACCCGGTATCCGCCCCGGAGTATTGGCTAAGCGCTTCTTTTACCAGAAAGGGCAGCTTTATTCTCAGGCCCGCCAGAATTTTACGCAGGAAGCCTTGGCGCGTCTGGGCATTTTCAAATTTGCCGAGTTCCGCTATGCCCCGCAAGATACATTGCCGGGGTGTGATACGCTGAATGTGCGGATGAATGCTACATTCGATTTGCCGTATGACGGAGAACTGGAATTCAATGTGACTACCAAAAGTACGGATCAGACTGGTCCCGGAGCGATTTTCAGCCTCTCGCGGAAGAATTTCATGCGTACAGCCGCCACGCTTTCTTTCCAGTTGAAAGGGTCATACGAATGGCAGACCAATTCTACGGCGGATGGGAACAGTTCTAAATTGAATTCATACGAGCTGGGAACTTCTTTCTCATTGGAGTATCCTCGCCTGGTGTTGCCGTGGATGAGTAAAAAAATGATGCGCTCACGATTTCCGCAGCATACCTCGTTTAAGTTGTATGCCAGTCAGTTGAACCGTGCCCGTTTCTTTAAAATGCTTTCTTTCGGTGGAACGGTGTCATACGATTTCCAGCCTTCGCGGGTATGGAAACATACGGTGACTCCTTTCAGACTGGCATTTAATACGTTGCAGCATACTACTACACGTTTTGATACGATAGTGGACAAGAACCGGAGTTTGAAGATCAGTTTGGGAAATCAGTTTATTCCGGCTATGAGTTATACGTTTACGTATGATAACGCCCCGTTGAAGAAACGCAATAATTTATGGTGGGAGACGTCCTTTATTTCGGCTGGTAATCTGACTTCGTTGGTGTATGCTGCTTTTGGGAAAGGATTCAAGGAAACAGATAAGAAGTTATTGAACAGTCCTTATGCGCAATTCCTGAAAATGACATCCGAAGTGCGTTGTTTGTTTAAAGTCGGAGAGAAACAGCATATAGCCACTCGTTTGATGGGGGGGATTTTGTATGCATACGGGAACCAGACTGTAGCGCCCTACAGCGAGCAGTTCTATATTGGGGGAGCCAACAGTATCCGTGCGTTTACAGTGCGCTCTATCGGCCCCGGTTCTTATCGTCCTGAAGATAAACAGTATGGTTATCTGGATGAGACCGGAGATGTGAAGCTGGAAGCGAATGTGGAATACCGTTTCCCTATCCTGGGTGATTTGTATGGGGCAGCTTTTCTGGACGCGGGAAATGTGTGGTTGCTGCGTGAGCAAAAGAATGAGGAAGGTGAGAATATACGCCCCGGCGGTTTGCTTACTCTTCGTAATTTTGCTAAAAGTGTAGCTTTGGGTACTGGGGTGGGGTTGCGTTATGACCTTACTTTCCTGGTGATCCGCCTGGATCTGGGTATTGCTCTTCATGATCCGTATGACACCGGCAAGAAAGGATATTATAATATTCCTAAGTTTAAGGATGGACTGGGATTGCACTTTGCTATCGGCTATCCTTTCTAGAAATAGGGCTTGATTTGCGTCAAAAGGAGGGAAATGATTGATTTATGCTCGAATTTGAATGGAATGTAGCTTTTTTCCTCCGTATTATTTTGTAGCTTTGTACCATGAAGTTACGAAAAGAGTGTAATTTATTGGAAATGAGCATTGGGTAATCGCTCATAATAGTAATAGGTTACGAATTAGTTAGTTATCTACTGCATTATTCTTCTGTGCGTTGCGTAACCTTCAAAGAACTCTTCGTATGCAAAAGTAACAATAAAACGGGAGATTTAGAAATGAATCTCCTGATTTTTCTTCTCACACAAGTTTTTCCGTAAAAGCGATTTTATCCGTCAGCACACCATCGCCCAAAAAGATTTTGAACGAACGTGTGCCGACTGCCGCATAAGCGGAGAAAAGGGCTTTGCCTCATGCCTAAACAATAGTTTAGACTGATGAGACAAGGCCCCTTTCTTTTGTGCTTATGCCAAAGAGGTGCTTTTACGGGGTTTTGACGATTTTTCTTTTTTCGTTGTCCTTTTGAGCCGGAAGCGGAAAGCCGTGTATGACCGCACATTCCATAAATGGAACAAGCCGTCACTCACGGCAGACAAACCGGGAAGAATGATTTTATCCATCCGACCAAACACGTTTGGCCAAACAGATAAAAACATACTTCCTTGCCGATGGTTTGCTCGGTTTCACGCTACCGGCTATGTTCTTTTCTGTTGGGGATGTCTTTTTCACGGATTTCTCTTTTGAAGTTTTCCTGTCTAATCTGCCTCCACTTCCGTTTACCTCCATTTTCGCGCCTTTCAGTGAGCCGCATCAGGCAGTCATTTTCGTGCTGGGTGCAAAGGTAACTCCGGGATTGTACGGGAAAGCAAGGTCAAGCCTCCTGTTTTCTGGAAAAATCTCCAGCCTTTCGGGTAGTATTTTTCCGAAAAACCTTGCATTCCCTAATCCCTACCTTTTTAAGCACCCGAAACGAAAACGACCGATGCGACAGAAAGACGCATTAAAAAAAATGTCGGATAAACGAGAAGCAGATAAGATAGTTTGAAACTCAACTCCCTCAGCTCTTGAATCCGCATTAAAAAACAAAAAATCAAAAACAAAACGGATATGAGAACGGCAATAGCAACAAAATTCGTGGCATGGGAAGTACCAAGTTTGGAGAACCTGCAAGGCAGCAAGGTGTACGGACTTCGCACCAAACTGAACAATGGTGAGAAATTGAGCCGAGAGGAAAAGGATTGGCTTACACGCAACGTGAACAGCAACACCTATTTCAAGAGCGCAGTACCCTTGCAAGGTTGGATGTTTGACTTTTCCGACATTCTCCGAACCTACATTGTAAAGCAGTATGGACATTGGGCGGAATACAAGGCTACCGACAAGACCGCACTCCGCAGTTTCCTATACGGCAGGATAGACAGCATCGTGGAACTTAACAAATGATACGGCTATGACAGCAACGGTAAATTTCAGACAAATGGCGCAATACATAGGGCTTGCGATATGCACCCTAATCATGCGCACCGCCTTTTGGGTGTCCGGCATCCTTTGGTACATCGTCAGAGAGATAATAAACGGAGTGTTCCGAGTGGCAATAGGGGTAATCGTGGCTATTCTTTCCGTTATCCTGTTCTTCGGCTTCATTCTTTGGTTATTCACCCTTTAATCCCTACCGACATGGCAAAGAGAAGAAGCAAGACAGTGGAGCAACAATGCAGATACTACGAGGTGGGCAACATCTTCGAGTACATGGTGGAAACATACCTCAACGGCAATATGTCCGTGTTCCGTGGACTCTACCACGAACTGAACAAGGACGCACGGAAGGACTTTATAGACTTCCTATTGAGCGAGGTTGAGCCGATTTATTGGAGGGAGATTTTGAAACATACTATTTGACAACTCATAAAAACGACAGCGATATGAAAGGAACAGACCATTTCAAGAGAACGATACAGATGTATTTGGAACAACGTGCGGAGGAAGACACGCTCTTTGCGAAGAACTACCGCAATCCAGCCAAGAACATTGACGATTGCGTAACCTACATTCTGAACTATGTGCAGAAAAGCGGTTGTAACGGCTTCACGGACGGAGAGATATACGGACAAGCAGTACACTACTATGACGAGAACGAGATTGAGGTGGGCAAGCCTATCCAATGCCAAGTGGCGGTGAACCACATTGTGGAACTCACGGCAGAGGAAAAAGCAGAAGCACGTCAGCAGGCAGTCCGCAGATACCAAGACGAGGAACTCCGCAAGTTGCAGAACCGCACCAAGCCGACAAAGGCGAAAACAGAAACCCAAGTTCAACCCTCATTATTTGATTTTGGCTTATGAAACCGAGAAACAAATTTGAAAAAGCAGTTCTTGCCCAAAGCAAGAAACTACGCCCGATAACCCCGATACAGATAAATTGGGCATTCCGTAATTGCGTGGAGCATTATGCACACCGCTTGCCGAAAGGTCGTACCACTTGTATGGATTGCGGTCATAGTTGGGTAATGACGGAGCAGACCGAGCATTGTACGTGTCCCGAATGTGGAGCAAGTTTGAAAGTCTGCCTCACCTATCAGCGCAAGGTAAGACAAAAGCAGTATTTCACAACCCTTACCACAAGCGGAGAATACCAAGTGCTACGAATGTTCTTGCTTGTCGTGGGTATGGAGAAAGGGGTTAATGCCAAGTCCTATGCCCTTGAAATCGGGCAGTATTGGTGGAATGAACAAGGGCGTAAGGCTGTTGTTGCCATTCCACGCACATTGGGATGCTACATCGACACGTTCTCATTCGCTTCTCCTTTTGCTATCCGCAATGACAATGAAGCGTACCGCCATATCTCATATTCCCCGATATATCCAAGATATAAGGTGTTGCCGACGCTCCGCAGAAACGGCTTTAACGGCAATTTCCACGACATTGTACCCACCAAACTAATACCGGCATTATTGTCGGACAGCCGTGCGGAAACGCTGTTGAAGGCAGGGCAATATCCCATGTTGCGCTACTATCTGTACCACTCTTTCAATATTGGAGAGTATTGGGCTTCAATCAAGATATGTATCCGCAACGGCTATACCATTGAGGACGGCTCAATGTGGCGTGACACCATAGACCTCCTGCGTCATTTCGGCAAGGACACAAACAGCCCGAAATACGTTTGCCCTGCCGACCTCAAAGTTGAACACGACAAGTTGGTGGCAAAGCGCAACCTGCAAAGGAAACATGAGTGGACTGAACAGCAACGCAGGAAAGCGATTGAGGACGAGAAACAATATCTGAAAGCTAAGGGCATATTCTTCGGACTTGCCTTTACCGACAGCCTTATTTGCGTCAAAGTCATAGAGAGCGTGGAAGAAATGGCAGAGGAAGGAAGGACGATGCACCATTGTGTGGGCGGTTACCACAAACGAAAAGACTCCCTTATCCTATCCGCCACCATTGACGGAAAACGAATTGAAACGATAGAGGTGTCACTAAAAACTTTTGAGGTGGTGCAGTGTCGTGGCGTATGCAACGAGAACTCCGAATACCACGACCGCATCATCGCCCTTGTGAACAAGAACGCCAACCTTATCCGCCAGCGGATGAAAGCGGCATAATATCGACATCTAACAACTAACATTATGGAAGTAAGATTTGAAAGCATGGTTTTCCTATGGGATGATAAAATCCCCACGATGTTCCTTGAATTTATGAACCTCCTCACTCTTTGTCAGAGTGAGGAGCAATTAAGGGCGAGCGTCAAGGACTTTGCCGAGAAACACGAACTTGACAAGTTCTTTTATTACGGCTTCGGCTCACATCATTTCTACCTGCACCAACGCTATACGAGTAACCCCGAAATAGTGATGCAGAACAGAGTGTTGTCAGTACATTTCTAACCATCTAAAAATAACGATTATGAGTACACGGATGACCATCAACGGAGTAAGCACCTGCACGCAAGCAGGGACAGAGAAATACGAGAAGTCCCAAACGGGTATCGGCAGACGTAAGCGGACACTTATGCAATACGACTACCGCCACACGGACGGGGAATTGTTCTCTTGTGTGAAACCCACGTTAGACGAGTGCCGAGCCGCACGGGACAAGTGGCTGACGGCAAAGGAAAGAAAGGAGGACAAGCGATGAACGAAGTTGCCTACCAAACGCTGATAGTCAAGTTCAGCGAGCCAATCAAGGCATTGGACGGAATGTTTGATGATGCCGAAGCATGGGGAGTTGATACCCTGAAGGGGTGGATAGACAACTATGAAAGTAGCAGGTTTACTGCCATTGACAGCCATACGGCAGTCATAACGAGCGAGTATAACATGGAGTGGCTGAAAGAGTGGCTGGAAAGATGCACACCCATAGCCGAGAAAACTGAATTTTGAACGTTGTGGCGGTGTCCGCACCGCCACAACATAACGCCTAAAATACAACGAATATGATAGCGAAGACAATTTTGGAGCAGATAGGTGGCAGACGCTTTGCCACCATGACGGGAAGCAAAGACTTCATAGACATGGGCAACGGCTTACGCATGAGCCTTGCGAGGAACAAGACGAGTGCCAACCGCCTTGACATCATCTATGATGCAGGGGCAGACCTCTACAATATGCGCTTCTACCGCAGGACGTTCAGCAAAAAGACATTCGAGTGCAAGACGAAAGACATAGAAACGCACGAGGGGATATATTGCGATATGCTGGAGGAAATGTTCACGATGGTGACGGGGCTTTACACCCGTTTTTGAACGATGGGCGGCGAAAGCCGCCTACTTTCTTTCAGTGAGCATGATGGCGGACAAAGAAAGTAGCAAAGAAACCTTTGTTCCAATCTTCGATAAAATTCTTATTTGAATATGTAAAATTAGCCATAAAAGGCTAATTTTGCATTGTTATTTTTTTGTATATTAATATGAATATAGAAGATTTACAACTAATTGTAGAAACAATATATCAGCACAATCCATCTGCATATAAACGAGGAGGAGATGTTGAGTTGTTGAATTCTCATATAAAAGCGATGCAACATCTGAAAGAGGTCAATAAAATACATTATAAAGAATATAATTTGACTGATTTAGAAGCATTAAGTATCGTCATCCTTGAAGGCTTTGGTAGTTCTCGGTTCATACAAGAACCTCTGTATAATAGGCGTAAATTGAATGCCTTAACAGAAGTTTTAATCCAAAACTTAGATAGTGCATTAAGAAAAGCTCCTAAAAATACTCACCCTGTGTTATATGCCAATGATGGTTTTATGCGTGGTAATAATAGGATTGGAGATATTTTTACCGTAAATGGCTTTTTTACGACATCAATAGATGATTTTGATAATGCTCATTCTATAAAATGGATAATTGAGCCTTTACCGGAAGGTCAAACAAAAGCTCATGAAATATATAAAATATATAATCATGGAGAGGATTGTCCGTATCCTGAATATCAAGTGGAATTTGAAAGAGGAACAAAATTTGAGATAACTGACATAAAGAAAGGCAAAGAATATAATGTAGTTCATATAAAAGAACTGCCATCTCAAACTATCTGATAGCAGCAATATATTAGAAAATCCGATGAAGTTGCGGCTTCATCGGATTTTCTTTTGTCAGGTACTTATTATTTATGGTACATACAACAGTGCAAACTCCGCCTTTCTCCGTTTGAGCAGCATGGCGTGCCGTTTCCCCTTGTAGTTGCAGAAAGCGATATACTCCCGATAGATGTTCCTGTCGCCCGCCTCCAACTTTCGGATCAGCGTGCTTTTGGGAATCTTTCCGCTACCCAAAAGTCGATATGGACCGACATTGTAGGCGAGCGTGGCAAGCAGAAGCGAATCCTTCCCGAACTGCTGGAACATCGCGCAGAACTTCCGCAGGTCTTTTCGCAGAAGCGCGTCCGCCTGCCGCTTCGTCATGGTGCGTGCCGAATACCTTTCCCCCGGCTGCAACCGATGTCCATATCCTACATACGGGTGATGTTTTTCCGAATGCCAGCCCTCAAAATACTTCGTGCATCGCACCGCCCTCTCGAAAAGCGGCAGCCGGTAGATAGCCGCCTGCCCGTCCGTTCCCTCATGGCGTCTGTTCCGTGCGGACACGGAACAGACCGCCAGAAGCGAACAGAGGATAGCCATGAATACACGCATCATCGTGTAAGGGGCTTGAAGTTGCCGATGGGGACAACAGGGATAGCCCCGTCATCCTTCACATTGCGATTATTGAAGTCAAATTCCAACTCATAGGAGTTGCCGAAATTGTCCTCCACTACCACAATGAAGTTGTGCGCTTCCTCACCCGCCGCCGTGTAGTACAGCCGGAACTTCTCGTTTTCGAGCAGGTAGCGGTTGTTGGGCAGGAACGTGATTCCGTTGTCCATTTTCAGCGTACCTTCTCCCTCGAACTGGAAATACCGAATGGTATAGAGGGTGTTGGCGTAATCGCCCGTCTTTTTCAGTTCACAGCGGATTTCCACCGTCTGCCCCTTCGTCACCTTGTTAGGCACGGGCATGATTTCCACCGTGAAGGGATAGGATTGCTGGATGTCCATGTCATCGTCACACGACACGAACGTGAGTGATACGGCGGTGAACAGGCAGAGTGCCAACGCCTTGAAGATTGATGTTCTCTTGTTCTTGTTGTTCAGTATGTTCATTGTCCTTTGATTTTTAAGTTATTGTTCTTTTTTTGTTATCAGTTGCAGATACTCGTTCAAGTCCTTGCAACCGTCATAGAGGGCGGAACGGTCATAGACACGTTCCTCGTAGTGTCCTTTCAGCATTTCCAACGTGCGCCGTCCGGCTTCGTCACGGTCGAGGAAACAGTCAATGTGTCCGTAACCGTCCAGATACCTCATTGCCTTTTCCACGTTGGAAACGGAGTTCAGCACAAGGCAGTCGCCCGTTTCCAATCCGAGTGCGACAGCGGAAAGGAAGTCCATGAATCCTTCAAAGATGCTGCACATGTCAGCCAGAGAGCCTTCTGCCTTGGCCAGCGACACATCCTTCGGCGGCACGCATCCCTTGAAGAAGCGGCTGCGGATTTCAAAACCACCCACCACGTTCGGGAAACCGACGGCGAAATACCGCTTGCCACGCACACCGTAATTCAGTCGGCAGCAATACCGGGATGCAATGCCGTAAGGAATGCCCCGCTCCGCCAGATAGTCCGTCAGTGGAGAACGAAGCAGTGGGACGGCTTCCACTCCTTCAAAGACTGGTTCTGACGGTTTAGGCAGGAAAGTCGGTTTACTCACTTCGAGAATAGGCATATTGGCAGCTTCCGCTATGAATTTCACTTGTTCCATGAAGTCACCGCTTCGGATAAACTCCCCGGCAAGCGAGAAGATGTCGCCGCCTTTGCCCGTACCGAAGTCGTACCAGAGCTGTTTCGCCATGTTCACACGGAAAGAGGGCGTGCGTTCGCCCCTATACGGGGCGATATACCATAGCTCGTTGCCGCTTCTTCGGACAGGCTGATGTCCCAGACGTGCGAGGAAGTCCGCAAGGGGTATCTGCCTCATGGTGTCAATTTCCGTCCGTTCCATGCGGCACGTCAGTTTATGATGAACTTGATGCCCACGCCCCACTGTGTATGAAACTTCCTCGTGTCGCCACCCCATAGGCAACGCTCCCGGAGATTGGCAAGCAGGGCGATACGGTCAGCCACGTAAAACTCCACATCGAGCGTCAGCGCACCACCGTAGATGAAGGCGTCCCGGTCATGGAGCGTGGAGCCGTCATGCAGCACCTTTTCGCCCCAGTTCACCGATTCATATCCGGCAAGAGCCGAAGCCCCGGCATAGACAAACACGATTTTTCGGGCATCGGAGAGTATCTTGAAGTAGTATCCGCCCTCCGCCGTGAACTGTGCCACAGGTATCTTCCCGTCCTTGTAAGGGTTGTTCTTCAACAGGTACTCGCCGCCGAACATCCATTTGTTCCCCTTTTTCGTGTAGGTGGAAAGAGCCGCCCCGAAGCTGTACCCGCCGTCGTTGCCGCCGGGATTGAATCCGTCCGCCATGTTCGCCCTGACCTCGATGCCCTGCATCTTCGGCAGGCATCGCTGGGCGTGCGCCTGTCCCGTGAACAGGGCAAGCGACGCGATGATTATTGCGATGTATTTTCTCATGGTCAGCGCACTTGAAATTCGTTGATGGTACCCGCACGCACCAAGTCCTCGTTCTCAATCACGAAAGACTGGTGGCGACCTCCGTTCTTCTCGTTGAGTTCCACCACGAGGCATTTGTCGTCGGGGATGGTGAACTTCGCCATCGTGAATACCGTGCGCTCGCTTTTCTTGCCCGGCACGAGCGTGGCGTAATTCTGCGCACGGAGCGGCAGAATGATCTGCTCCTGCACGGCGGTACGCTTCGCCACCTTCTTGTCCACGATTTTCCATGTGATATAGTCCACATCGAAAGGCACGTTGCTCTGGTTCTTTATCTCCGTATGGAAATAGAGTACCCCGTTATGCGTATAGATACCTTTCAGCAGGTACTGGATGCCGAATCGTTTGCAGCCGATGTGCTTCACCTCGCGCTTGTTCTGCTTGTGGATGGACTTCATGATAAGGCGCACCAGCATCGGGCTTTCGCTGCCCAGCTCCTTCAGATAGATTTCCTGCGCGTTGTTCGGACGGTTCACCTTCTCGCCGTCATGGATGAAGTCGCACATCTCCACGTTGAGCAGCAGCGGTTCTGCGGCGTACTTCACGTTAAAAGTATAGAAACTCCCGTCCTCCGTTATCACGGACATATTGGTTTCGTTCGGGAAGTTCCTCACGGTAGCTTTCACACGGATGACGTTCTCCGCTCCGTCGGCTTTGCCCGCAATCAGGTCGGGCGAGCCTAAATCGACGTAGCGCACCTCCGAGGGGAAAATGACGTGGACGGTCTTGTCGTAGGTCACTTCCAAGCCGTGCGGGGGAACCATGCGGTCGAAGGTCAGCTTCTTTGTCAGCCCGTGATACAGGTCGCCGTCCTCCTCTTTCTGCGGATAGACTTCCTTTGTCAAGGTCGGTTGTTCACTTCCGTTGTCCGTTCCAACGGTTACGTTCTCCTGCGCGTTGGCAGTTGTGATGCCCATAGCGAGGGCAAACATGATGATTACTTTTCTCATTACTTTGGATTTTAGTGGTAAATAAAAATTGGATTGTTGTTACTTTTTCTGTTTTCAATCTCTGTCCTGATAGAGCATGACCTTGTACCCGGCTTTCAGATGCACTTTGACGGTACGCATCTTCTTGGCGATATACTGGCTGGTTCCTTGTATCAGCCCCTTACCCAAATCGGAGGCGAGCTGCGCTCCGGCGTTGGTGGAGATATTGATGCTGCTGCCCAGCGAACCGCCCATGTTGGCGGCAACCTCCCTGACAGCATTCATTTCCATCGAGTTCGGAATGAAGATACCGGACTGTCCGTCCGTGTCATACACCGCCAGCTCCACTGGAATGATAGTACCGTCATATTCCAACGACGTGATTCCGATGTCAAGCCGTTCGCCCTGAATCTTTGCCGTGCCGACCACCACCGCATTACGGGGGATGATTTTGTCCGCCACCGCCATCGGCTCCAACAGCCGGAGTTTGACAGCTTGCCCGTCCGTCACACTCTGTGCCCCATAGACGCACGCCGATATGGTGTTTTTGTCCGGTACGGTCGTGACACCCACCGCCGTATTGAAACTGCGGTTACGCTCCTGCGAGAAGGAGGCGACAAACTCGGCGTTGCTCATCGGCCGCGAGAGCGAGGATACCACCTGATGCGCCACCTGCCTGACAGGTGCAGCCGTGTTCTTTCCGGTTTTCTGCACAGGGTAAGGTTCCGCCGCCTGTCCGACAGGTGGCTGTGTGCCGTTCTGACCGCCCATGTACTTCGCCGCCAGTTCGTAGGACTTCTCCATAAGTGCCACTTGGTCATCCATAGCGGACGCCTTGCCTTTCTCGCTCTCCAGTTCCGATTCCAGCGAGGCGATACGCTCCAACAATTCGTCCATTTCCGCGTTGTCGTTCTTTGGCTGCTCATAGAAGTTGCCGAGCGTGGCATTGAGGTCGCGATAGGCGGCTGCGGAAGACTGGATGGTCTTCGGGGCGGATTTCACGTTCTCTTCCGTTCCTCCGGGATTGGCAAGGTCGAAGTCCCTGCCACCGTCCGTTTCCGCCACCTCTCGGTCGAACATATCGCCCAGTTCCTGCATGGTGCGGCTGCGGTTCTCCTGCCGTTCCTCCATCGCCCCCTGCTCGTATGCTTTCGCCTTGTCGCCGATGATCTGGCGGTTCGCCTTGTCCGCGTCGGGCATTTCGATGTTGTAACCTCCCGTCCCCGGTTGCTGCTCCTTGTCGGAAGACGGGGCGAATATCAGCCACATCGCCCCGATGAATACCAGCACCATAGCGGGCAACACTATCATTTTCTGACGTTTCAGCCTTTGGGCTTCGGTCAGCGGCTTGCGCTCCTTGGCTTTGCCTTCCTCCTTCGCGCCTTGGCCATTCAAGCAGGCTTGATGGCTCTCGGCTTGGCGTTGGTTCTTCGGTTTCCCGTTGTCGGGAGCCGCCTTGTTCTCGTTTTTAGGTTCATTCTTCGTCTGTTCCATATAAATAAGGTATTACATTATGATTGTTGTCCGGCTTTACGGACAGTTCCACTTGTCCGGCATGGTCTGTCACCATACGGCTGCCGTCATTCCTGCCGATGTCATAGACGGCTTTTCCGAAGGTGTAGAGGGCAAGCACCGTGAAGGCGGCGAGCATCGTCAGCACGATGCGTTTGCGTGTCTTCGGAGGCAAACCGTCCAGATAGCCTTTGAGCCTTGCCACCAGCATTTTCTTTTTGTCGTGGAGTTTCCAGTACGCACGCCAAAATGATTTCCTGATTTTCTTCATGTCCGTTACCTTTTGATGGTTTGTAAATCCTTGTTCTCGATGATGGTGAATCCCTCGATGGTGAAACCGTTGGGATTGTCGTCCGAACGGGACGAGTTCAAGAGGCGGCACGTCGTCACGAGGCTGCGCTCGGTGACGTTGCTTTGTCTGATGATCTTCTGCGTGGCGTAGGTCACGGCACGGTAGGGATAGCCGTTGAAATCGCATACCACGCTGTCCACCTTCAGCACTTGGTTGATATTCCCGGCGATGATACGGTTGTAGTACCCCTTCTCGGCGAAGTCCGAATAGTAGTTGTACACGCTTTTGTCCGCTAATAGCAGGGCGCGTTTCACATTATGCTCTATCGCGCTCTTTTCGGGCGAGAGCGTGAAGAACAGCTCGTGGAAGCGGCGCACGTGTTCCCTTGCCTCCGCCGGACGGTTCTGCGACAAGTCCTGCGAGAGAGCCAGCATCAGCGACTTGCCGTTGTCCAGCACGTAAATCTTTTCCCGTTGTCGCTCAGCGAAGCGGTAGGAACTCCACACGCTCCATACCGTTATCACGGCGCACAGCGAGAGGAAGACGATACCGAACAGGCGTATCTGCCTGAACGATGATTCGATGTTTTTGAGTGACTTAAATTCCATTGTTGTTTATTCGTTTTTAATTGTCAGTTGATTATTTCAGCAGTTTCCCGGCACGTCCGACCACGTTTCCTGCGGCTGCACCCGCCACGCTGCCCGCCATGCTTCCGGCTCGTCCTGCCGTCTGGTTCACGTTGCGACCGTAGCTTCCCATGCCTCCGGCTTGGATAATCCAGCCTGCCACCGTCGGGATGGTGAAGTAACCGATGATGCCGATTATCATGAAGACGATATACACCCCGTCGCTCGAATCCAGCGAAAAGTTCGGGTCAGCCTGCATCCGTTCGATGTCGCTTTGCAGCATCAGCACTTGGATTTTCGCCAGTATGGTGCTGAACATATCCGACACGGGCAGCCACAGATAGACCTGTATGTAGCGGCATATCCATTGCGTGAGCGTGCTTTGGAAGCCGTCCCATACCGATATGGCGAAGGCTATCGGACCGAGTATCGCCAGCACCACGAGGAAGAACGTGCGGATGGTGTCTATCACGAGTGCGGCGGCTTGGAACATCAGTTCCAATATCTCGCGGAAGAAGTCGCGGATGCCCTTCTTCATGTTGTACATCCCGCGCTCGATATACATCCCCGCCATCGTCACCATGTCGCCGGGCGACCAGCCCAGTTCCTCCAACTGTTTGTCAAACTCCTCGTTCGACACGAGGTAGGCGGTTTCGGGATTACGCATCATCGCCTCGTATTCCAGTTTATCCTTCTGCTCACGGTATCGGTTCATGTCCAGCGTTTCCGCCTCCAGCATCTTTGCCGTACCCTGCACGACGGGCGACATGATGCTGTTTATCGTACCTAATACCACCGTCGGAAAGAACATGATGCACAAGCCTATCGCAAAGGGGCGGAGCATAGGGAACACGTCTATCGGTTCGGCTCTCGCCAGCGACTGCCACACCCGGTAGGCGACGTAGAACAGCGCGCCCAGCCCGGCAATGCCTTTCGCCACACCCGCCATGTCCCCGCATAGCGGCATCATCTGCTCATAGAGCGAGCGCAGAATCTGGTGAAGGTTGTCGAAATTCATAGGCTACCAGTATCTTTCGTTCATGTTCCCGTACAGCCCCATGATGCGGTCGAGGTCGTTCTTCTTTTTTGCCCGCAGGTAGCTCACGCTGATGTTCTTGTTGGTGTAGTAGCTCACGAGGTTGCGGTAACGCTTCATCTTGGAGTAACAGCGTTCCACCACATCCATGCGCTCCTTGTCCGTCATGGAGAGCGTGGTGATGTTCACCACGTTCTTCAGTTCCGTCAGCACGTCGTTGGATTCCTCCAACAGCTTGGTGTAGCCAAAGGCGATGGCTCCCAGTTCCTCCACCGTGAAGTTGTCGTCACGCATCATCTTCTGGAAGCTGGTCACATAGGTGTCGGTGATGTCACCCACCATCAGGATGGTCTGCTGCACCTTCCGGGCGTCCTTTACCAGATTGTTCACGGATTTGAGCGCGTCGTAATACTTCTTGTCGGGTAGGTCAGGGGTATTGCTACCCCTTTCCCCCCTAAGAACCGTACAT
>ERZ1108167.446-NODE-446-length-21112-cov-2.657216_pt1 | contig 21112 bp, 39 predicted proteins | sample MGYA00403703_ERZ1108167 | MGnify/ENA primary metagenome ERZ1108167 (study PRJEB35170, sample SAMEA104062411) | human gut metagenome | biome: human gut; feature: human-associated habitat; material: faeces | place: Denmark | collected 2012-05-11 ...
CTTATTATTAAGGAACATAAAAAGAAAGCCAGTAAGAAAAGCTGTAGCCATATAAATGGGAAAGACAGACCCAAGTGCGTGCGACTCAAATTCCTTACACAGTCTTCTAGTGTGTTCAAAATAAGTTTCATGTATATGTGGCTGATCATTCCCACATAATCTTAATACTTCAAAATGTTCTTTATCGAATGTTTCATAATAAAACCAATAGAATGTCTTGCGGAGTGATTTAAATAGCCGCTTAGCAAATAGGATTATAATAACTGTTAAAGAAATCCAACTCAACGGAGAATTAACAACGTCATCAATCCATGCGTATTTTTGTTGTTGTGCTAGTTTTTCTTGCTGTTCTTGGCGTAGTTGTTCTTGTCGCTTTAAATCGCTTTCTATGTTGCTTTGTATAACAATATCGTCAAATACTCCCGTTACTTGGTGTTTATTTGCCCCTGCTCCTGCAATCCCGTCAAATAGCCCGCTGGGCTGTTGCGGTTGTTGTATTTTTTCTTGCTCATTCGGGAATATATCGTCAAAAGCTCCTTTTGCGGTGGGGGTAGTTTTTGTAGAAGCTAATTCGGTATTGTTTGTAGTGTCGTCAAAATTATTCATAATTTCCTCTTTGGTAATAGTCAGATTTCTTAATAGCTTAAATATGTTGCTTTTACAAGTGACGCTACACCACTTGACAGAAAAACTCTATACCATTTATATCAGGGATAATGCCGCTGCGTCTTATCATTTCTTCTATTAAATTCGCCTGTACATCCTTGCTAAAATCATCGGAAACAATATGACCCAACTCATGAATGATTTCTTTCTGTGCTTGTTCACGGCTCAGTGACTTACTCATAACAATAGAATAGCTACCATCCTCATTCTCTGTTACTACTGCTTTGGTATTCGGTACAGGTGCGAAAATTATATTAATAGTCATTATTCGTTTCCTTCGATTTTAGATATTTTATATAATCATATGTTTCTTTCATTTGTTCTTTTGAAAGGTCGCGGCTTGCACTGAACAATACTCGCAAATCTTTGTTTGTCCGCAATTCTTCAGCATATTCAGCTGCTTGAGCGTCGATATAATAGCCGCTGTCGGGATTATCCCACCCCATAAGATAGGCGGGTGAAACGCGGTATAAAGTGGCTAGGCGTTCAAGTCTATCACTAGGAACGGCAATGTCTGCCCGTTCATACCTTAATACGGTCACCTTGCTTACGCCGATTATTTTCCCGACTTCTTCAAGAGTAAGCCCGGCCGCTTCGCGAGCGTCCTTTAATCGCTTTGCAAGTCCTTGTTGGAGGTCTGTTATTTCTTTGCCCCAACGATTTGTGTCAGTCATTTTATTCACCTCTTTACACAATAACTATCATGCCAATAATATACCATCAACAAACCTAACAGACAACAATTATTACATAAATGTATAAAAAAGTTTCCTAAATTCCTTTACAAAAAAGGAAACAAATGTTACAATTTAGTTACCTTGTAGGAAAGGAGATGACAATTGTGATAAACGTAAATAGGCTCAAAGGCGAAATTGTAGCGAAAGGAATGACGCAAAAACAAGTTGCGGACGCTATCGGTATTAGCGATAGGGCTTTTCGGGCAAGACTTAAGAACGGGCGGTTTAATACCAACCAAATTGAGAAAATTGCCATAATTCTGGGACTTAAAAATCCTTGGGACATTTTTTTTACCCATAAAGTTACCTAAAATGAAACGAAAGGAGAAAGTTAAAATCACAACAGGAAACACCGTAATGACGGCGAAAGAAGTAGCCGACTTTTTCCAAATTTCCGTTAACGCAGTTTACGCAATGCGGAATGAAGGAAAACTTCACGCCTTAGAAGTGCCGGGGCTGAGGTTTTCACGCGAAGAGGTCGAAGCGTTCGCAACGCTCAGGGCTGAATATTCAGCTACAGAGTGCCGAAGGCTCAAGGCTGAATGCGAACGGCTACAAGATGAAAACGAATGGCTTAGAAGCCAAATCAGGAAGGTTACAAGCGATTTGCTTGTAATCAGTAACGAGATTTAGAAAGGAGCATAACAATGAATACAGACCAAACGATAAATCACATGATGAAGGTTATTTGCACGACGGCTGAATTAGAAGGGGTCAAAGTACTAAGGCACTTTAGCCCTCAAGAAATAGTCGACTCTACACTGGCTGCGTGCCGCAGTATTATCGACGGAAAACATCTGTCAGAGAAAGAAACAGCGGTACTTACCGCACCGCCCGCATGGGTGAATTCCCGCCACGGGCTGACGGAAGAGAAGGCGATCCGTTTCGTGGAAGAAGAAAGCGAGGTAAGCGAATGGAAGGAAACAGCAGCCCTATGGCTGTTTATTGGCGGCATGATTATCTTCGCCGCGACAGTATAAAAAAAGAGCCGTGACGGCGGCAACCGGCACGACTCAGGGTAAATGACCTATAAGGAGTATAGCACATGGAAAATGAAAAGGAAATATTAAAGCGAATAAATGCTATTCAGAGCATAACAACAAGACTTTTACGCGAACGGTTAAAGCTCATGCAAAAACAAGAAATGTTGCACTGGATTCTTAATGACTTAGGCGAAGACCTCATACAAATCGGTGCTAATGCCGACGTTATTGAATGGCTTGTTACAGGAGAGGAGAAAGAAGAATGGCAACGTTATACGAAATAAACCAAAACATATTGAACTGTATAACAACAGAAGAAGGAATGACCGTAAACACAGAAACAGGCGAAGTAATCGATGTAGCCGCATTGGAAGCCTTGGAGCTTGAACGGAGCGAAAAGATTCGTAATATTGCCCTTTGGATTAAGAATTTAAAATCTGACGTTACTGCCTTGGACGCGGAAGAAAAGGCTTTTAAGGCACGTAAGGACGCGGCGAAGCGGAAAGCCGAACAATTAAGTGGCTACCTCGCAAGCGTCTTGAACGGCGAGAAGGTAACCGGCACGGACTTCGCAATCAGCTGGCGAAAGTCGACAGCCGTCAACGTAACCGACGAGAAGGCATTACCGCCGACGTTCTTAATCCCGCAACCGCCTAAGGTTGACAAGGCGGGGATTAGTAAAGCGTTGAAGAACGGCGAAACCGTGAGCGGTGCGGAACTCGTAGAGCGTCAGAATATGACAATCAAATAAGGGGGCGAAAAGTATGAATGGAATGCCTTTGTTGAAGGCTGAAGATATAGAATGCCGCATACAAAAAATAACGAAGGAAGGGGCGGTTCTTCTACTCTACAAGACGGCAAGGGTTGATATGCGTATCCTTGACGAGGTGTACGGGGAAATGAATTGGCAACGACATCACGAGGTTGTCAACGGTAATTTGTTCTGCACTATATCTGTATGGGATTCAGAGAAATCTCAGTGGGTAAGTAAACAAGACGTTGGCGCCGAAAGCAACGCCGAAGCGGAGAAGGGACAAGCGTCCGACGCGTTTAAGCGGGCTGGATTTGCATGGGGAATAGGGCGAGAGCTTTACGACGCTCCGTTTATATTCATCCATGCTCCCGTGGATAAGTACGACCGTTTCACAGTCAAGGAGATAAAGTACAGCAAGACTGAACGGAAGTTTACGAGTCTTGTCATCGTCGATAAGGACGGGAAAGAACGGTATCGACTGAACGGAACAAAAACAGATCGTCCGAAGGCTAAAGAGCCGACAGACGAAGAACGACGGCAAAAGGGCATAGCGGCGATAACAGAACTTGTGCAAAAGCACGACGCAGCCGAAGCCTTTGCCGACTTCTTGAAGCAAACAACCAAAAAAGACGATTTAAACGCCTTAACCATTACCGAACTACAAAGCGTATATAAGGGCTTTAAAAAGTGGCTTGAAGGCGGTAAATAATGAAATTTATCGCTAAAGGCATACAGGTCATTACCTCTTTCGGAGTGGGGTTATTAATTCCTGCTCCGAAGGACAATGAATTGTCACAGATAGACGAATCACAAGAATATACAGTAGAGATTAAGAAAGTATGCAAAAAAAGAAGCCTAAACGCTAACGCTTTTTGTTGGGTCTTGTGTCAGAGAATCGCGGAGCATTTAAGCAAGGATGGTCAATACTCAAGCCGCGAAGATGTGTACCGTAAGGCAATAAAGGACTGCGGACACTTCACACCGATACCCGTAAAGGCGGAAGCGGTAGAACGGTTCAAGGCAATCTGGGCGGCTCACGGGATAGGTTGGCTAACGGAAGACCTGGGCGAAGCGAGGAAGGCGAAAGGGTATAGAGTCCTTGCCGCTTACCACGGGTCAAGCACATACGATACGGCCGAGATGACAAGACTCATTGACTGCTTGGCTGATGAGTGCAGCCAGTTAGGGATACACCTTGAACCGCCTGAATACATGCAATCACTACTTAACGACTGGGGGCAAGCGAATGGTAGTCAATCAGTACGGAACGTATAAGGAGCATGGACACCGACATACACGGCTGTACAACATTTGGAGCGGGATTAAAGCACGGTGCAACCGCCGCAACAATCCCGATTACAAGCTTTACGGAGCAAGGGGCATAAGGGTATGCGACAAATGGAACAATTTCATGACTTTCTACGCCTGGGCGATTACGAACGGATACGGCGAAACGCTTACAATCGACCGTATCGACACGGACGGGGATTACACGCCGAGCAATTGCCGTTGGGTCAATTGGAAAACGCAAGCGAATAATAAGCGAAACAATCACATGATTACGTTCCGCGGGAAACGGGCAACTCTTCAGCAATGGGCTGACGTTGTAGGGATTAAGGCAAATACCTTGCTCTATAGACTCAAGAGAGGTTGGAGCGTGGAAAGGGCATTGACGACATGAACAAGAACACTAAGCAAGACCGCGAATTGTTCCGCAAGACGAAGCGGCAAGCCATTGAGCGAGACGGCAACTGCTGCGTAATCTGCGGTCGTTACGGGTGCGATGTTCATCATATCGTATTTCGCTCACAAGGTGGCAAAAGCACCCTTGATAACCTTGTTTGCTTGTGCCGTGAGTGTCATAACACGAAGGCACACGGAACAAAAGCGAAGGAGTATAGGGCGTTTTTTCAGTCGTATATCGACAGATTAAAAGGGGGTGAGTCTACTGAGTGACAACAAGAAATATTACTACATACGTCTCAAAGATAGCTTCTTCGACTCTGACGAAATGAAGGTAATGGAGTCGATGAAAGACGGGTACTTATACGGCAATATCTTGCTCAAATTGTACTTGCGGTCGCTAAAAAATGACGGCTGCTTAATGCTCAACGAACGAATCCCGTATAACGCCGAAATGCTCGCCACGATTACAGGACATCAGGTTGGAACGATTAAACAGGCACTGACGATTTTTAAAGACCTTGGGTTAATCGAAGTTCTCGACAACGGGGCAATATATATGCTCGATATTCAGAACTTTATCGGCAACGGCAGTAGCGACGGAGACAACAAGAGAGCCAATAGAAGAGGTATCACAGACAAATGTCCGACAAATGTCAGACATTTGTCCACCATAGTTAGAGATATAGATAGAGTTAGAGAAAGAGACAGAGATAAAGACAGAGATAAAGATACGGAAAACATTATATCCTTTCTCAACTCAACGACTGGGAGTAAATACAAGGCTTCAACAGACAAGACCCGTAGACTAATAGCCGCACGACTTGCAGAGGGCTTTACGATTGATGACTTTAAAGCCGTTATCACAAAGAAGGCTAAAGAGTGGCAAGGCACTGACATGGCACAGTATTTAAGGCCTGAAACGCTGTTCGGTACAAAGTTCGAAGGGTATTTGAATCAACCGGAAGCACGGAACAATAGGCGATCGCCTACAAGCCGAGCAGAGCAAGAACGGCAAGAAGCAATAAACGTTGTGAATGAATTAATTGCAGAATATGAAGAAGAGGAGCGACAAAATGGACAAAGTAAGCACGACGAAAGCAATAGCACCGCTTCAATTGGCTTTTAAGGGTGCATTAGAAAAAGACAGGCTACAGTTCTACGTCATGATGTTATCGGACATACCGCCTCAAATCTTAGAAGTGGCAGTAAAGAAGCTGATAATGACAAACAAGTTTTTGCCTTCAATCGCAGAGATAAGAGAAACAGCGTACGGCATTAAGGGAACGATAAGCGGAACGGATGCACCAGATGAGTCGGAAGCATGGGGCGAAGTCGTAAAGGCGATACAGTCGGTTGGGTATTACAGAAAGCCGACGTTCAGCCATGAAGCGATAACAGCGGCTGTTAATAATATCGGTTGGCAAGACATTTGTATGACTACGAACGACGGGATGAATACACTGCGGTCACAGTTCAGACGAGCGTATCAACTGGCAGCCAAACGGCAGAAGGACAACCGAGATAACACAGTCCTTGGCATAAGCCCGAACAGCGAAAAGTTGAAGCAGCTTACAGGGAACCTTGTGAAGCGATTGAGTTAATTCAATTTATAGTTGAATTTGTGACCGAAATTCGTTTCGTTCACAAGTCAATAATTAGTTATTGCAAGCGATTTAAAGGGACTTAAAGTAGTCGAAATCGACCAGTTTAGAGAGGAGAAAAAGCAAATGTCATACATAAAATTCGGCAACTACGAGCCTGAAAGAGAAACGATAACAACTGACTTACTTGACGGGACGGACATGCAGCACCTGTATTTATTCGCAAACGGGTACGGGGCGAGCGTAGTTCAGAATAGGTACAGTTACGGACACAATGACGGACTGTACGAGCTGATGGTATTAAAAGACGCCGTACCGTGCTATGACACGCCGATAACGTCCGACGTAGTAGGGTATTTAACAGCCGATGAGGTCACGGAGCTTTTGCGGCAGATTGAAGCGTTGCCGAAGGAAGGAGAATAACCATGAAAAATACAGAAAAGCGGTACATGACAATGAAAGAAGCTATGGAGTATACGGGCATGGGCGAAGTGACGCTATGTGGAATCCTGGCAGATATTGACGTATACCCGGTACAGCCTTGCGGATACGGAACACGGCGGTTCATTGACAAGGAAGATATTGATGAAGCGTTCCGAGTGCTGAAAGACCAGGAACGAGTTAAACGACACACATGAAGCGAACGGCACCCGTTCTAATTGAGAATTTAGCGAAGAAAAGGAGAACTGATTATGAACACAGTACAGCTTGAGGGCAACTTGGCACGAGATATAGAAATTAGCTTTACAAAGTCAGGCATGGCAGTAGCCCGCGGGAGCGTTGCATGCAACAGACGAGTAAAGGACGGGAACGAATGGAAAGATGTGGCGGACTTCGTTCCGTTCGTAGCCTTTGACACGTTAGCAGAAGGCATGAATGAATGGACGAAAGGCACACGGGTTTGGGTAGTTGGTAGATTCTCAACAACGAAATACGAGAAGAACGGAGAAACCCGATATTCATCGAACGTCGTAGCGACAGGAGCGGGAACGGCGATATTTCCGTTCAAGAAGAAAGACGGGAATAATTCGGGATTTAATGGATTAGGCACAGAAGTCGACGAAGAAATTCCCTTCTAACATCGAATAAATTGAAAACTTAGCACTTCTGACGAGTTTTAAGACGGCGAACGATAATTTTATCGCACAAGACTCTAAAACTCGTTAGAAGCCAAAACACGAAGAAAAAGGAGCAAAATAAAATGGACAACAAAAACGAACGTGACGAAATCATGGAACTCATAGAAGAAATGATGAAAGATTTCGGACTGACTGAGACGAGTTTACGCAATCCGATTAACGGACAGATAGAGGAAGCCGACGAGATTCATAAGCCGACACATTACAACTGGCGAGGAACGGAATGCAAAGACGTTATACGGCGGTTATTGGGGGCTGAAGGGTATAAACGATACTGTGAGGGAAATGTTATCAAGTATTTGTATAGATATACACGTAAGGGTACACCCGCAACGGACATTGCGAAGGCTGCGGAGTATCTGAGAATGATTGCAGAAGAGGAAGCGAGGAAACAATAATCATGATTATAATTGCTCAGGGGAATATAGAATTAACGCGAACATGTGAAATGTATACGGTAGGGAATCTTGTTCAGATAATTCTCGATGAAGGCAGCCTTGATGTTTCGTTCAGAAATGATAAGAAGGCGGAAGCGGCACTTCAAGCAATTAAAGAAGAAATAAAACGGCAATCATCTTCTTGCCGCTACGAAATCGTTATTGATGTAGATGAAATCAGGAACATAGTTGAGAAAGGATGATAGTTATGAATTTTATCAGAGAAAATGGTATTGTGATCGAATTTGTAATTCGGACGTTTTTGATGGTTAATTTTGCGACTGTATTTCTGATATTCCTTGGTTTATGTATTAACCAGGAAGCTGGCGTTTACATGACCCTGTTTTATGCTGTGGTATTGGGGACTTTGCTTTATGCTGTAATTGCTAAGTTCCTGTTTGGCTTTATTCGGTACATGGAAAGCGGAAGGAGATAAGCATGAACGAAATTGAGATAATCGAATGGACGTGTGTGTGGACAATGTCTTTAGCGGTCAGCGTGTTTTTAATTAAGATATATGCAAAATGGAGAAATCTATGATACGAAGTAAAAAGACAGTAATAGACGGGATAACGTTTGATAGCAAGACGGAAGCGGAATATTACGAATACTTGAAGAGTCTTGAGAGAGACAAAAAAATATACCGCCTTCGCTGTCACCCTGTGTATGTACTGCAAGACGCGGTTGAACGACACGGGAAGAAGTACAAAACAATTAAGTACATAGCCGACTTCGAATACTGGAATGAAGAAGAAAAAACGCATGTTGTCGTAGACGTTAAGGGGTACGCAATGGAAGACGCACGGCTAAAGCGGAAATTATTCGCGTACAAGTACCCGTTGTACAAGCTTGAGTGGGTAGCTAAGTCTAATAAGTACAGTAAAACAGGTTGGATTGATTACGACGAATTGCAGCGATTACGACGAAAAGTGAGAAGGGAGCGGAAAGAATGAAGTTCATAGATTTTTTCGCTGGCATTGGCGGGGTTCACTCAGGCCTAGAGAAAGCGGGTATGGAATGTATTGGTTGGTGCGAATTCGATAAATTCGCACAAAAGAGCTATAGAGCAATGTATGATACGGAGAGGTTGTGGTTTGCAGATGACGTACGAAAAGTTAGAGGATGGGACATCCCTAAAGCGGACTTATGGACATTCGGATTCCCTTGTCAAGATGTCAGTATCGCCGGAAAACAAAAAGGAATCAAACGAGGAACGAGATCCGGACTCTTCTATGAGATTATGCGTCTCGTTGACGAAGCGGAAGAAAATCGACCCGAATGGCTTATATGCGAGAACGTTAAAAATTTGTTATCTATTGACGGAGGACGAGGATTCTTTGAAGTTCTCGCTGAAATGGGGGGGGGCGAGGGTACACTGTCGAATGGCGTATTTACAACTCAAAAGACTACGGAGTGCCACAAAACAGAGAACGAGTCTACATTGTTGGACATTATGGAGACTCATCTAGACAGCCACTACTACCTATCAGAAGAGCAAACACGGCAGCTCTTAGAGAGATTATAGGCGGCCGCCAAGGCGAACGAGTGTACGACGGGAATCAAATTTCGTGTACGCTAATAGGTCAGGGCGGCGGATTGGGAGCAAAGACGGGATTATACACATTCGTTGACATTAATAAAAAGGGTGACGTACAGACAACTGATACGGCAAGGGCCCTGTCGGCACGATACAACAAAGGACAGCCGAACCGTCCGGCAGCTTGCAGCGGGGTACTAGAGTCTGACGAACCGATTCGCATACGCCGACTGACTCCGAGAGAGTGTTTCAGACTTCAGGGCTTTACAGATGAACAATTCGATAGAGCAGCGGCTGTTAATTCTGAAACACAATTATATAAGCAAGCTGGAAACGCCGTCACGGTGAACATTGTAGAAGAGATTGGGCGACACATAAAAGAGAGCACTACCTGATTGAACTAGTTCCGTTTTAAAACGAGTTAATTTGCGGTCGAAATCGACCAGTTTGGAGGAAAGAATGGATACCGAAAACAGAAAAAATGAATCACTCATGTTAATCAGATGTTTAAGAACAGTAACAGAGTCCCTTAAAGAGTCAGGCATGTTGGCTAGAAGGCTAGGTAAAGATGATTATAACGAACAACGTGATAAAATAGGAGAACTTACACTAAGAGCAACTGCTAACGCAGAGGTTGCCTTAGTCGAAGCGTATAAATTAATGACAATGATAGCTAGTGATGAAGCAAACAAGAAATGGATAGAAGCGTATGGAGAATAAAACGATGAAAAAGTACGCATTTAGTTTTAGCAACGAAATGAAGCAGAACGGAGACGAATATAATCTCTTACTCACCACAGCTTATGGTACTTATAACTCCGAAAAGGAAGCCATTCTCGAAGCTATGGAAATGTGTGAATATTACGGATACGAATTTACACACCTGGTCGTAGGACAGACGGAATACTTTACCCCTCGAATAGACGCAGAATCAGTGTTAGAGGATTTAGCACAACTAGCCGATGATAACGGGTACAAGGAAGACGGATACCTTGAAAACGTCAAAAGCGAACACATAAGTGAGCTTGACGAGATACTCACCAAAACCTATCTTACGTGGGAAAAGAAACACCCCGAATATCGTAACGACAGCTATTTAATGACCAATACTGTTAGATACTCTATCAGTGAACTAAAAGAAGAAATGGAAAACATGCGAAAAGGAGAACAAGATGATGAATAAAGAAGCGATATACGGCGTAATGTATGGTATTACGGTAGCCAAGGGAATAATAGGAGTAGCAATGGACGAACTTGAGGATTGTGGACTCGATGATTATGAACTGGAAGCGGCAAAAGAATATTTACGGGAAGGTATAAGGCGGCTTGATATGGCTTACGATATTGTCTACGCCGAGGATTAAAGGAGGAACAACATGAATAACGGACAGCTTGAACAAATCGGAATAGGCATGATTTTAGTAGGTTTAGCGGGACTACTGGGGATAACAGGAAGGATGATTTACGAAGAATATGGTATTGAAGAGTTAATAATGGCCATATGCGGGATGATTATCATCACAGGGGTGACATTAACTTTAATTGCCGCCGGACGATAAACCGCATGAAAGGAGAACATTATGTTAGACAGGAAAATAAAAAGTTTCGAAATCGGCAAGCACCAGATTTTTAAAATCACGTTTGAAAGAGAAAACGAAAACACCAGGGCGTATGACACACACCAAATAAAATGTGCAGAATATCCGAGACCGGAATTAATTGAAGCGGTAAAAAAAGCTTTCGCCTTATATCACCGAGCTTTTAGAATTACCGGACTACTGCGAAGATCGTCTAATAGCCAAAAAGCTCGCCTATACATATAACGAGAAGACGGCAGAGACGACCGTCGCCATAACAGCCAAATTTTACATACCTAATGCCGGAACGTTTATTGAAGTAAAAGCACCGAAGAGAGTTATAAATTACGGAACACAGACTAGTGAAATTCCGTTTACACCCGAATGTAGCGAAGTAATCGAACGATTAACGACGGAAATATTCCGGTATATAGACGGCGACAGAGCCCAGGATAAATTAACTTTTGATGACTAAACTAAACAGGAGGAGTTTAAATGGACTACGCACTAATAGCCGGACTAATCATGTGGTGCTTAACCTATCTCGCAGCGGCCGCTGCAATGATGTATTTGATATACGAAGCTCTCACAAAAATGGGGAAGATGCAGGTAAGACGGTCACAATTAACGAGTATTCTGGCGAAAAATATAATTGAGCAAGCAAAGCAAGAATCCATAAGAGACCACCGAAATGGACAAATAAGAGAGGACTAACCATGAAAATAAGAGACCTAAAAGACACCACAAACCTTATGACAAGCAACGACTATAAAGATCGGCTTCTTGCTGAATACTGGCAACTAAAAATTAGGCATCAAAAATTGCAAGTCGCAATAGCAAGAAAAAGCCAGCGATTAGACCGAGATACAAAAACTCCGATAGACGCGCTCCAGGCACAGGCACATGTAATGGAGCGGTATTTAAATCTACTAAGACTAAGAGCTAGAGAAGAAGGCATTATAATAGGCGAACAATAACAAACAATTCACCAAGGCCAAAGGAGATCCGGACATGCTGATAATTAAAAACGGAAAAACCATAGGAGCACTGCAATTATTTAGGGTTAGAAAAACGGGAATCGTCGCAAGACAAAATGCAAAAGACGTAGTAGTATTTCACGGAGAAGAAGACCAAGATAGAAAAGTGATGAAAAAGATATTATGGATGCTGCAAGCGCTACACGCCGGAGAGATAGAAAAGAACAATATCGTACGGGACAACGGAACGATAGATATGGACGTCATCATCAAGGAGACCATAAAAGAATGGTAGAAAACATAACGGCCATAAAGTACCTACAGTCCATCCGAACATTAGACATTAAGTTGAAAACCCTGGAAACAAGAATCTCAAGATATAGAGAAGATATCTGCACATTAAAAGGAACGGATTATTCAGCAGATAAAGTTTCAGGAACGCCTGGAAGCGGTATGGCAGATAAAGTAGCACGTCTAGCGGATATGATTATGGATGCGGATAAGGAGTGGGACAAACTCATTGAAAAAAGAGAAGAAGCGCGGCTCTTAATCGAAAAGTTGGAAAATCCTAAGCATCAAAGCATCCTTTCAAGAAGATATCTTTATGGCGAAAAGTGGGAAAACATATGTAAGGCCATGGGCTGTACATGGCCGAATATTTTTAAAACACAACGGCGAGCCTTAAAAAGTTTCGATATAATCCTAAAAAAATCAAAAGAGGGTACTTAAAGTTACATATCACTCTGTGATATCATGTAAGCTAGAAAAATAAGACAAGGAAGACCTGTATAGTGCAGGCCTTCCTTTTTTGTTGCCGTAATGAAAGCGAGGGCGGCATGATCCGATGCGATAACCAAAGATGCAAACACAATCACCGCGAAATATGCGTGAACATGCACCTACAAATAGAATCGGAACGGTGCATATGCTTTGAGCCCAAATGGCAGAAAAAACGAAAAACAAACGAAACGGATATAAACCATACGCCTGTTTACCACTCAACGAGAAGGCGTACGTTTAGGTAGGAGAAACCATGACGAAAAATAAAGTACGAGGCGAACCCATTCGCCGCGAGAAGATATATATCAAAGACACAGATACGCACGCGAAAGACGCGCGAAGAAAAAACATTAATATAAGGCGTCGTTCGACAACATGGAAGAAATTTCACACCACCCAAAACCTGGAAGTCATTAAAAGCCTATGCCGTAAGGGATGGCATAACGATGAGATTGCCGCATACATCGGAATTTCCGAATCGACGCTTTATGAGTGGACTAAAAAACATCCGGAGTTTTCGGAGGCACTTTCAATTGGAAAAGACTACTGCGTAGCCCAGGTTGAAAATGCACTATTTCAAAGGGCCGTAGGCATTGAAAAAAAGATGCCAAAGAAAGAACAGACCGTTACAACAGACATCATAAAAGACGGCAAGGTAGTAGGAAAACAAGTCACCAAAAAGATAGAAAACGAACTTATCTTTGTTCCGCCGGAAACCAAGGCCGCAACCTTCATTCTTACCAATTTAGCGCCGGACGACTGGAAGCAAAAGCAGCAAACGGAACTTACCGGAAGTGTTGAAATTAACGCCAACATGGACTTATCGGAACGCTTGCAACAGGCACTATTAAAGAAAGGAGAAGCGGCTAATGAATAAAGACGAAGCATACAAGCTTATGGACTGTTTAGGCCGCTTAACTCACGATCCGGTAGCCTGGGTATATTTCGCATTTGACTGGGATAACGACCCGGAATTAAAAGGACAAAAGCCGCAAAAATGGCAACTAGAGCAGCTAGAAAGAATCGCTAAAGGACTGGAAACACCGGATACAGTAATTCGTCAAACTGTATCATCAGGCCACGGCATAGGAAAAAGTTGTCTTGTTGCATGGGTTATCTTATGGGCCATTTCGACGCATCCGGACACAAGAGGCGTCGTAACCGCAAACACCGAAGCCCAATTAAGAACAAAGACATGGGCAGAGCTTGCTAAATGGTACAGAAAATTTATCGCAAAAGAGCTATTTACCTACACGGCAACTGCTATCTTCTCGATTGAAGCGGAACACGAAAGGACCTGGAGAATCGATGCTATCCCCTGGTCCGTCACAAATACCGAAGCCTTTGCCGGTCTTCATAACCAGGGCCGAAGGATTTTAATCATATTTGACGAAGCCTCCGCCATAGACGATCGCATTTGGGAAGTTGCAGAAGGGGCCCTAACAGATAAGAACACCGAAATCATTTGGTGCTGTTACGGAAACCCTACCCGTAACGTAGGGAGATTTCATTCGTGTTTTACAAAGTACCGTAATTACTGGGACACCCAAAAGATAGACTCCAGGGATGTAGCTATATCAAACAAAGCTCAAATCGAACAGTGGAAAAACCAATACGGCGAAGATTCAGACTTCTTTAAGGTCCGTGTCCGCGGCGAGTTCCCGTCATCGTCTGACGCTCAATACATAGGCGTAGATATCGTGGATGCGGCTACAAAAAGAACGCTCCGGCCGGCTGAATATAGCTTTGCACCCGTCATCATTGGAGTAGACCCGGCCTGGACGGGAAGCGACCAATTTGTAATTATCCTCCGCCAAGGCCTTTATTCTAAGGTCCTAGGCGAATATCAGAAAAACGACAACGACGGAGCCATGGCGGCCATATTGGCAGGATTTGAAGATGAATATAAGGCGGATGCGGTCTTTATTGACCAAGGGTACGGCACGGGACTTTACTCATTCGGCGTAACCATGGGAAGAACCTGGAAGCTGGTTGCCTTTGGGGGAAAGTCCGGAACGAAGGGCTTTGCCAATAAAAGGGCTGAAATATGGGGGAAAATGAAAGACTGGCTTATAAATGGCGGCGTCCTTCCCGATGATAACGTCCTAAGAGATGACCTCATAGGTCCCGAAGCATCCGTAAACGAAAAAGGCGAAATCATCCTGGAAAGTAAAGACCATATGAAAGCCCGTGGCGTACCGTCACCTAATAAAGCGGACGCCCTGGCCTTAACATTTTCGCTGCCGGTACTAAAAGGAACACGGCAGCAACAGGCAGCGCAAACAAAATACAATCCGTTTAGAAAGGGGTAATACCAATGTGTGGATTAAAAGGACTATTCGGAAGCACTTCATCTCCCGAATTCAAAACGCCGGATCCTACGGTACAGGCCGTAAATAACGGCGACCAAGGAACAGCCGATAGCGTCGAAAAACAGCGTAAAAAGCGCGGTTTTCAAAGTACGCGAACAGCTATAGACACGGCACTGGGAACAACAAATGGCAAAAACACGCTGGGATAAAGGAGAAAACATGCGCAAAGAAATGGAAACGGCATTGGCTAGAAGCCCGACAAAAGACACCAAGGGAATAAAGCCGAACACATGTAAAGATAAAAGAAAGCTCGTGCAGCGTTTTAACGCTTTATTCCAAGCAAGGCGGCCCTGGGAAAGGGTATGGAAGTTAATCCGTGATTATGAACTTCCCTATGACGGCTTATTCGATGACGACACGGCGGGAAAACCCGTCATACACGACGAAGAAATCTTTACAGGCGTTATTCAAGAAGCCCGTGATACCTTTGCAGCAGGCGTCCAATCAGGGCTCACACCGCCGTCTAGGCGTTGGTTTAGGTTTGGTATTGGAAATAAGGACCTGGCCGATGACACAGGCGTTCAACGGTTCTTAGATACAAGGGCCGATATTATGGAATCCGTATTGTCCGGCTCAAACTTCTATAATGCCATTCATCAGTGCTATTCAGAACTTCCCTTTGGCCAAGCGGCTTTAGGGATTTTTTCGCAAGGCGGTACAGTAACGTTCGTACCGTACACTATCGGAACTTATGCCCTGGCGTGTGACGCAACAGGAAGAGTCTCAACCTTTGCTAGAAGAGCCAAAATGACCGTAAATCAAATCGTAAAGCAATTTGGGTACGAAAACTGCCCGATGACTGTTAAGCAGTCCTACGATAACGGAAGCGGCCATCAAAACTATCACACAGTATGTTGGCTCGTCGAAAAGAACGAAGATAACGACCCAAACAAGCTTAACAACAAAAAGATGCCGTTCACATCGACCTACTGGGTAGAAGACTCTAACGAAGACGAATGCCTGGCCGTTACGGGATTTGAAGAGTGGCCCGTACCTATCGCCCGCTACACGGTAAAAGGAACAGAAGCCTACGCAACAGGCCCCGGTTGGAACGCCTTGCCGGACGCCAAAATGCTACAGCAAATGGAGCTAGACGCCATTACCGCTATTGAAATGGGTGTAAAACCTCCCTTACAGGTCCCTCCGTCGCAAGTAGGAAACATCAATCTCTTTCCCGGCGGCACGACAGCCATAAACGATCCAAACGAAGCCATACGTCCTATTTTCCAGGGGCAACTGGCGATTGGTGAACTTGAAGGAAAAATCCAACGTGTGGAAGATAGGGTAAAGAGAACATACTCCTCGGACCTCTTCTTAATGCTCGACCAGTTAGACAAAGGCAGAATGACGGCCCAGGAAGTCATGGCCCGTAACCAGGAAAAACTGCAACAATTAGGACCCGTGGTAGAACGCCTTCAATACGAATTCTTAAACCGAATCCTGGAAAGGGTCTACAACATCCTGGATAGAAGCGGCATATTCCCGGATATCCCCGAAGAACTGCAAGACATTGTAGGCGAAGAGATTAGGATCGAATATATCTCACCGCTCGCTCAAGCACAAAAGATGAGTGGCCTAACTTCTATCGAACAAGGCATTGGCTTTATCGGCCAAGCCGCACAGTTCGACCAGACGGTACTTGATAAAGTAAACCTTACGGAAGCGGTCGCAAACTACTTAGCACAAGTAGGCGTACCGGCCGCCATGATCCGTTCAGACGAAGAAGTTGAACAAATCCAAAAACAACGCCAAGAAGCCCAGGCCGCAGCCGAAGCACAGGCCCAGCAACAAGCAGCCATTGCCCAGGCTCCGGACCTTGCAGCCGCCGCTAAAAACGCAACAGAAGCGGCAAATGACGGCAATCCCGCAATGCAAGAATGGTTAGGAATGAGGTAGGATATGCACGAAAAAGAACGAAAGACCGCACAGCTTATGGAAGAAACCATACGTAGTAAGGATATGGAAGCGTTGCGTTACGTCATGGAAAGTCCGTTAGGACGACATTTCATGGCCCGTCTTTTAGATACAACGAGAATCTACAGCCCGCTGTCGAATGAAACCACGCTCTTAGACGAAGGGCGAAGGCGTGTAGGCCTTGAATACTTAAAACTCATTCAATCTATGGGCCTTGAGGGTATGAAATTACTTCACCAAATGGAAGAAGAATACGCCACAAAACGCATCGAACTTGAAAGGATGAAAACAACATGGACCAATTGAAATTAAAATTTGACCTGCAACGATTCGCCGAAGGCCCGGAAAGCCAAGAGGCCGAAGGAACACAAGAACAATCAACCGATACGAGCGCTAACCAAGAAGGTAGCGACTCATTTATCGGTAAGGAAACCCAGACCGCCTTAGGTGGTGACGGCGAAAGCACCACTCCGCAAGTACCTGAATCGTACGACTTTACGACCGTACTAAAAGAAGCGGGCCTGGAAGCGGACGAAAAAATCACCGAAGAATTTACAACGCTCTTAAAAGGCATGGGTGCAACGCAAGAACAGGCCGCCGGCATGGCAACATACGGCATCCAGTATGCCCAAGGCGTAGCAGAAGCCGTCGCTAAAAACTTCCAGGAACAATACGTAAACGAAGTAAAGTCCTGGGGTGATACGGCAAAAGAAGAATTAGGCGGAGCGTATCAAGAAACGCTCGGTAAAGCCGCAACCGCAAGAGATTATATCGAACAAAAGATTCCCGGCTTTACACAGATGTTAAATCTAACAGGAGCCGGTAATCATATAGCTATGATTAAAACCATGGCAGCCTTTGCCGATTTAATCGGTGAAGACCCCGGCAGAATGGGTGGCGCCGGTACCGCCGCAACAAGTACCGATATGTATCCTCATACGGATTTTTCCAAGTATTAATTTAAAAGGAGAACAAAAATATGATTGGAAGCACAGCATTAACTTTTTCGGATTTAAGAAAGCGCTTAAATCCGCAGGGCCAACTCGACACGATTATGGAAGTCATGGCCCAGAGTAACCCTATTATGGAAGATATCCCCTGGATGGAAGGAAACCTTCCCACAGGCAACCAAACAACCGTGCGCACGTCGTACCCTCATCCGGAATTACGGCGCATTAATGCCGGAGTAAAGCCCGGAAAATCGACGACGCGGCAAATCATCGATACGTGCTGCCTTATGGAAGCGCGCTCGGAAGTCGATGTAAAACTCGTAAAACTCGCGCCGGATAAACAAGCCTTCCGCATGTCCGAAGACAAGGCCTATATCCAAGGCTTTACGGATGACCTTGCTAAATACATGTTCTACGGTGACACGGACGCAAACCCGGACCAGTTTAACGGCCTCGGCATTCGCTACAACACGTTTAAAGGAGACCTCGGCGAAGAAGGCTACCAGGTAGTAAACGCCGGTGGCAAAACAGCCAATAAACAAACCTCTGCATACATTGTGGACTGGGGCGAAGACGCGGTCGTGGGCATTTACCCGAAGGGCTCTAAAGCGGGCCTTGATATCCAGGACCTCGGAGAAATCGACGCCATCGACGCAAACGGCGGTAAATACCGGGCCCTTGCAACGCTGTTCGACTGGGATGCGGGCCTTGCGGTAAAAAACATCCGTAAAGTCGCAGCCGTTCGCAACATCGACTGCAAGGCAGCAGCCGAAGACTCTACCTCCGAAGCTCGCAAAGCCTTTGCAGAACGTATTATCGTAGCAAAGAACAAAATCGTAAGCCCTAAACGTCCGATCTTGTACGTATCGCCCATGGCATATACGATGCTTGAACTTCACTTATCGGATAAAGACAACGTATACGTAACCCGTCAAGAATTAGCACAGGGCATTCCGACGCTTTATGTATCAGGCTTAATCGTTAAGAAAAACGACGCATTGACGGAAACTGAACCCGTCATCGCCTAGAAAGGAGAAACTATGATATACGATGCAGAAAATACGTTCTTTTGGAACGTGAAATTATCCGGCCAGTCCGGAACAGGCGAAATTATTAAAACAGGTAAGGGCGACGCAGGAAGTCCCTTGACCTTAGTTGTAAAGCTCCCCGGAGCCTCGGCAGATTGCACGGTAACGCTTGAAACAGCGGACAACGACAAAATGACAGGGGCCAAAACCCTCGGCACCTACACGGCAGAAAAAGGTAAAACTTTAGCCGTTAAAGTACCCTACGGTGACCTCGGATATCTCCGCTTAAAATGGGCGTCCGCCGCAGCCCAATCGGCAGGCACCATTTCGGCATCTTTAGTAATGGATGCAGACGTACGATAAGCCGGGAATCCCTTTTAAGGATTGCCACAAAGGAAGAAGTTTAAATCAGTTACACGCCAATGAGTTACGAGCTAAGTTAATTCAAGCCGGCGTTAAATACTCCGGTGAAGAAACCAAAGAGGACCTTGTGGCCCTCGTTAAAAAGCACAAGTTATAAAGAAAAAAGGGGGCGGGTAACACCGTCCCCAACTTTATTAAAAAGGAGAAAACATGACAGACACGGATATTTGCAACATGGCGCTTTCCAACCTCGGAAAAGGCGTCATCACCTCAATGGACGATAAGGAAGAAAACGCAAGGGCTTGTAAGCTCTACTTTAACCAAACAAGAGAAACGGTACTCCGGGCGTATCCGTGGAGCTTTGCTCATAGAATCGAAAAGTTGGCCCTTCTTAATAAAGAAATACCCGGATATGATTTTTGTTATGTATATCCGAAAAATTGCTTGAAGATAAACAACATTCGAAATAAACAGATAAACGTACAAGAACACATTCCGTACGTTGTCGTTAATATAGATACGGCTACTAAAGCCATTACGTGCAATCTACAAGACGCATACGCCGACTACACGGTCAATGAAAAAGACGTACAGGTTATGGATACCTTGTTCGTTAGCGCTTTTACAAGACTACTCGCAGCCAACATGGCCATGCGTCTTACCGGAAATCCCCAAGCCTACCAAATGCAATATCAGCTATTCCAGGCTATTATTCACGACGCCCAATTAAACGACGCAAGAGAAGGCCAAAGGGATGCGGTATATCATAGTAATTACGCCAACACTCGGAGGGTACGATGAACATATACCTCATACAGCCGTCGTTTGCAGCCGGCGAAATATCGCCGTACGTCGCAAACCGGGTAGATTTAGATAAATATAAATCAGCCCTTCTAACAGCTCAAAACTTAGCCATCCGTCCGTTCGGCGGGTGCTATCGTAGACAAGGATCGGAATTTATCGGACAGGTCAAATACGACGATAAGCCGACAGCACTTGTCGCTTTTAATGCCGGCATAGACGATGCATACCTCCTGGAAGTGGGATATCAATATATCCGTATTTGGGAAGACGGGAAATACACCGGGACAGAGTTATCCACACCGTACGACAATGTGGATAATTTACAATTTACCCAATCGGCCGACACCATGTTCATTTGCTCCGGCGATTATCCGATTCAATGCCTTCAAAGAACGGCTACAGGCTGGACGTTTAAAGAATATGAAATTACAGAACCTTATTACGATTCAGCAACGCAAGCGGTAAATAAAGAAACCTCATTCACAACACCCGGAACATACACGTTTACACCGCAGTTTACCGGTAGATATGATATAGAAATTGCAGGAGCTGGCGGTGGTGGAGCTGGAACAACCACTGAACAATACAAAGGGAAACACAATCGAAAATTATACCGGGCTTATTTTGGAGGACCTGGCGGAGACGGGAAAACAAAAAAAATAACATATATATTAACACAGGGAGAAATATACAACATAACAGTAGGAAAAGCTGGAAAAGGCGGAAAATCGGTATATCAGGAAAGAAAAACAGACGAGGATATATTAAAATCGGAAAACGGAACGAATGGGGAAGAAAGCTCATTTA
>ERZ1108167.448-NODE-448-length-20871-cov-106.436059_pt1 | contig 20871 bp, 12 predicted proteins | sample MGYA00403703_ERZ1108167 | MGnify/ENA primary metagenome ERZ1108167 (study PRJEB35170, sample SAMEA104062411) | human gut metagenome | biome: human gut; feature: human-associated habitat; material: faeces | place: Denmark | collected 2012-05-11 ...
TACCTTTTCTTTAAGATAATTTGCTTTACTCTATGTAGTTGTCAATGTGCGATGTCTTCCCGCTCGCTGCGGGAGTTTTATATCTGCGCCGACGAGCGGCGATAGATATCTAAAATGGCTGTCATTTCACGACTATTCCTCGTCAAAAAGGGCGTAAAAAAAGGCATAACCCAATATCTCCGTTCAAAAGACACCAATATGTTTACCATATATTCGCTTTTCGGGGATACCTGTTACACCAGCGGTATTTATCACTCTAAATACGTAGTCCAAATAACAAGCCGCTGTCTCTTGCCGACAGCCTGATTATAATAAACTATTTACATTATAAAGTCAAGCGTTTTTTATAAAGTTTTTCAAAAAAATTTTATCCCGTCCGAAGAGCGCGTACAACCTCCGCATAATATACCCCTCCCTTACCCGGTGCCAACCCCAATAGAACACTGCAAATGAACGCGCTTTTTGCGTGTAGAATAACAAAAAATAATTTAAGGGAATTTCAAAAGAAATTCCCTTAAAATTTTTCCGAATAAAATCTTTTTGCGTATGAACTAAGCACACGCAAAATATGCGTTCATCGATCCTTATTCTCGTCCGCGAACGGGTCGGGATCGTTCCCGGGGTCGTTAGTAGGCTTTCCCGTCTGCGGATCGAAACGGGGAGGGGAACGTTTCCGTTATAGGGCGAACCGCCGTAGGGAGGGTACCCGTCGCCGTAAGGCGAGCCGTTACCGCCGTAAGGAGGGTATCCGCCATGATAGGGAGGATAGTATCCCTGCGGGACTATAGGCTTTTTCACGAACAGCGCGATCAGACCTGCCACAACGAACAGACCCGTCATAACATACGCAAGCGGCGCTTCCGCAAGTATACCCGTAACGAGAGCCATGACCGCCGCTATGAATATAAGTATCGCGCCTAATTTATTGTCCTTTCTTATCGCGATTATACCGCCGCTCAGACCGAGCGCGCCGCTTATCAGATAAGTGAATATCCCGGCGACGCTCCTGCCGAAGATCCCCTCATCCGTAAGCGCCACCGAGCCTTCCTCGAGCAATTCCGCTATGGTGACGACGGCGTATATGAGTATAAACGCACCGACGAGCATGACCGCACCGCCGACAATCCCGAGCACTCCGCCGGGAACGCTCTTCATTTTTTCTTTGTTCATCTTTATCCTCCTTGTTTTTCCGCTCGACGCGGCATATATAGCTGTGAAAATTTATCTTTTATACGTATTGGGAAATACGCTCCCGCAGTACGGGCATTTGAGCGAGCCGCCGTCGAGAGTGAGAGTGGCTCCGCAGTTGGGGCACTTGCCGAGGTCGAGGGCGTTCCTCTTTTCGGCGGCGGGAACGGATATTGGCGTTATCTTATCCGCGCCGTCGAATGTGTAGCCGCGCAGAAAGCGTTTATTGATGAGATAGGTCACCATCTCTTTGGCTTTGCGCTGCGGCACGCCGAGGGTGCTCGCGAGATCGTTCACCGAACGCACGCCGTCCTCTTCGATAAGGCTGTATGCGCCGCGGTAAGACGCAAGCGAACCGTAAGTAGTCCACGCGACGGGGCAGCCGTAAAACCCGACCACGGCGAACACTATGCCGAGTATGCCCACGGGATATATCCCGAAAGCAAACCCTATCGGTATCATCGGTATGCCCGCGACGAGCAGCACGGACAGCACTAGCGCCAGCCAAAACCGCTTTTTCATCGCCTGCTTCAATGCGTTGTTTTCCATATACCCTCCCGCGGGATACGCTCTTTCCGCCCCGCCCGACGGTAACGCTCCCCCGCCCTATTATAATAGCACATCCCGCCGCGATTGAAAACCGTTTTGCGATAAAAAATCAAAGTTATTCTCCTCAACGCAAATAAAGGCGCGCCACATCAATATCAATCCGTCCCCCTTTTCTGCCCCGAAACAGCGGACGGCATAAAGCGGTGCTCGGGGCGACAACCTTTATCCTTGCGCCCGCGAAGCGTGCGCTTCGTCCGGACGCGAAAAGCGCGTCTTTTCGGCGCTAAGGTTCTCCTTGCGCACCGCTATCGCTCGCTTCGCGTGCGCTTCGGTCTTGACGCAGAACATCATCGTCTTTTCGGTCTATAACCGCGTTCTCGGGATGCCGCAGGGTCACCTAGTCGGCACCCGACCGCGGCTTCGCCGCTCCGAGAGCCGCGGTTCTATCCTCGAAAATCCGATGCGTCTGCTGCCAATTCTGCTGTTCGGGGCGTGTGCGCGGAGGGCTTGTTATCTGCTGCGAAATTTGCCGAACGGAAAAGCACGCACATAAAGATATGCGCGTGCCTTTGTATAAAATTTTTGTAAGTTTACCAGAAAGGTGGGGTCAAGGGGGCGGAAAACCGGCTTTGTCCAAAGCGGGTTTTCCGCCCCCTTACCGTCAAATCGTTCCTTCCTTTTCTATATAGTAAGGATGCGTCGGGTGGCCAGAGAGCATACGTCCGTCGAGGACGTGCGCGTCTTTATCCATGATGACGCAGTTGAGCGTCGCGCCCGAATCGACCACGGAGTCCTGCATGATTATGGACTTCGTCACCTTGGCGCCCTTGGCTATATGGCAGCCGCGGAAGATGATGGAGTCGGTCACCTCGCCCTCTATCAGGCAGCCGTCGGCGATCATGGAATTGGTCACGCGGGCGGTGTCCGTGAACTTGGCGGGAACGGAATCGCGCACCTTGGTGTAGATGCCCGCGCCGCCCTTGTAGAACAGCTCGCGCACGACGTCGGCGTCGAGCAGCTCCATCGAGTGCTTGTAATAGTCCGCAAGGCTGTTGACCGCCACGCAATAACCGTCCAGCTTATAACCGTAGATCTTGTACTCCTTGGTGTTGCAGAGGATATCGCGAGAGAAGGAGCTTATGCCCCACTGCACGCTGTGATCGAGTATATACAGCAGCAGGCGGCGGTTGATGATCATAAAGTCGGTGTAGACCTTATGCACGCCCTTGGCTCCCTCTATACGGCAGGTCTTGACGACGCGCCCCGTCTTATCCGTTTCGACGATGAGACGTTCGCGGTCCGTCTTGCTCACGTCCTTTTCGCGGTAGAACATCGTTATGTCCGCTTCGTTTTTCGCGTGCTCTACGAGCGCGGGAGCGAAATCGAGATTGCACACGATGTCGCAGTCCGCCATCACGACGTAGTCCGCGTCGTTGTGACGGATGTAGCTGGCAACGCTCTTGATAGCCTCGAAACGGCTGTTGAACACGCCGCCGCCCGCTTCGTCGCTGAAAGGCGGGAGTATGGTGAGACCGCCGTTCTTGCGTGACAGATCCCAGTTCTTACCGCTCTGGACGTGATCCATGAGCGACTGGTAATTGTATTTCGTGATTATGCCCACATTGGTGATACCGCTGTTGACCATGCCCGAAAGCACGAAGTCGATCAGGCGGTATCTGCCGCCGAAGGGTACGGACGCGAGCGTGCGCACCTTGGTCAGTTCGGGGATGTCCCTCTCGTGGATATTGGAGAAAATTATACCTAACGTCTTCATATCATTCCGCCTCCGTAACGCTGCCGCTCTCTATCTCGGTACCGTCGGGCAGGACGGTGTCTCTGCCGACGAGCGCGATGCGGTCGGGACTGCTCTTGGCGTCGCCCAGCACGCAGTTCTTGCCTATCGTCACGTTCTCGTCGATTATCGCGTAGGAGATCCTGCTGCCCGCGCCGATGACCGAGCCGCTGAACACGACGGAATTCTCCACCACGGCGCCTTCTTCTATCGTCACGCCCTCGCCGATGACGGAGTTCGTAACGGAACCGGCAATGATATCGCCTTCGGTGACTATGCTGTTCGTCGCGCTGCCCTTCTTCATGAACAGTGCGGGCGGGTATGCGTTGTTGCCCGAATAGATCTTCCAGGAATCGCCGTCCAGCGCGAACACCGGCTCGAGACCGAGCAGATCCATGTTCGCCTCCCAAAGGCTCTTGAGCGTGCCGACGTCCTTCCAATACCCCTCGAACTGGTATGCGAATACGCGCATGTTGTTCGCGAGCATCTTGGGTATGATGTTCTTGCCGAAGTCCTTTTCGCTGTTCGGATCCTCGTCGTCCTCGGTGAGCATACGCACGAGCACGTCCTTTTTGAACATATACACGCCCATCGACGCGTGATTGCTCTTCGGCTCCTTCGGCTTCTCGGCAAAGTCGAATATCTTTTTCGACTTGTCGTAGCTCATGATGCCGAAGCGCGAAGCCTCGTCCATGGGAACGTCGATGACCGCGATCGTGATGTCCGCGTCCGTCTCGACATGCTGCGCGAGCATTTTCGAGTAATCCATCTTGTAGATATGGTCGCCGGACAGTATGAGCACGTGTTCGCTGTCGTACTTGTTCAGGAACTGGATGTTCTGGTAGATCGCATTCGCGGTACCCTCATACCAACGCGCTCCGCGCTTCGCCTGGTAAGGCGCAAGCACATGCGCGCCGCCGTTCTTGCGGTCGAGATCCCAGCTCTCCCCCGTGCCTATGTACTCGTTGAGCACGAGCGGCTGATACTGCGTCAGCACGCCTACCGTGTCTATGCCCGAGTTGGTGCAGTTGGAAAGAGGAAAATCGATGATGCGGTACTTTCCGCCGAAGGACACCGCAGGCTTTGCCACCGTGGTAGTCAGGGCTTTGAGTCGGGAACCCTGACCCCCGGCAAGCAGCATTGCCACACATTTCTTTTTCTTCATATATTTTCACCCCTTGATTAGGATTTTGACTCTTGTTTATTCGGCGTCTTTGTTTATCTTATCCTGAGCCTTGAGATCCTCTTTACGCCCTTTGCGCATGAGCTTCTCTTCGCGCGCCTCTTCCTTGGTCTTGCCGCGCCTGAGCTGACCGAGACCCTTGAAGAAGTGACCGTTGCACATCATGATAAGACCGTCCATGCGCGCTCTGTTCATGCCGCCAAACTTAGCCATTCCGCGGATAGGCTGGTGGACGACGCCCATCTCCAGGGTATTGGAGAGCGTGCGGTTGCCCATCTTCCACAGCAGCGCACGCGCGAAGCGTATCGCTCCCGAGAACAGCCTGCCGAACCAGCGCTTGGAATACCTGAGGTCCGCCACCGTGCAGTTGTAGTGGATGACCATCCTGTTCTTCTTATAGAACTTGTATCCGGGATCGGGCACGGGATACTTGTACTTATCCGCGCCGCAGGAAAGGAGCGCCTTGAACTCTTCGAGCTCCACGTTCGCCGCGTTGCCCGAACGGTAGCTGTCGAGCGCTGCTCCCGCGTAAGGATCGACTTCCGTCGTGCCCGCCACTTTCAGCTTAGCCGAAAGACGGATATCCTCTACGTTCGCGCCGATCATGATGTCGTACTCGCCGCCTTCCGTCTCCCACTTGTCCGTGGCGACGTTGAAGTAACGGAACGTGCGCTCGTCGAAAGGTATCGTGACCTTGACGCTCTCACCCGCTTTGACGAGCACCTTCTTAAAGCCCTTAAGCTCTTTCGCGGGACGGAATATCTTCCCGCCTTTGAGCCCGACGTACAGCTGAGCGACCTCTTTGCCGTCGCGCGAGCCGGTGTTCGTTATCGTGAACGTCGCGCCCTTGTCGTCTACCGTGAGACCGGAGTACTCGAAAGTCGTGTAGCTCATGCCGTAGCCGAAGGGATAGCGCACCGCCACGTTTGCCGTGTCGTAATAGCGGTAGCCGACGTACAGACCCTCGCGGTATTCCACCGAGAGCTGCTTGCCCGGGAAATGCGACGCGCTCGAGCAGTCGCCGTAAGCGTACGGATAGCTCTCCGCCAGCTTGCCGGACGGGTTGACGTTGCCGACGATGACGTCGAGCACCGCATTGGCTATCGCCTGACCGCCGAGGTATGCGTGGACGATCGCGTCCACCTTGTCCGCGAACGGCAGCTCTACCGACGAACCGCAGCTGAGCACGACCACCGCCTTTATGCCGGCGGCGCACAGCGCGTCGATAAGGTCGATCTGCGGCTGAGGTATATTTATGTCCTTTCTGTCCAGACCTTCCGCCTCTGTGACTTCGTCCAGACCCGCATACACGAGAGCGACGTCCGCTTTCTTCGCGAGGTCGACGGCTTTTTTGATGAGCGCGGGCTTTTTCTTGCCGTAGCGGTCGAATCCCGGCTCGTAGCCGACGACGTCGAGGTTATAGACGTTCTCTCCCGGCTCGCCCACTTTGTCCTTGGCGCAGGGCAGCGGGTTCTTTTCGAACTTATCTATCTTGAAGCCGAGGCAGGCAAGCGGCGAATCCAGCTTGGTCGGGTTGACGACGCTGGAGCCCGCACCCTGGTAACGAGGCACTTTCGCGAAGTCGCCGATGACCGCGACTTTCGTGCCGCCCGCAAGAGGAAGTATGTTATTTTCGTTGCGCAGGAGCACTATGCACTCTTCCGCGCACTTCTTCGCCATTTCGTGGTGTGCGTCCACATTGCGTACCGCGAGCTTTTCGTCCGCGGGTCTGCCTTCGAACACCTTGTCCGTCGTAAATATGAGGTCGAACAGTCTGTCGAGACACTCGTCGAGGTAGCTCTCGTCCAGCTTACCGTCTTTGAGAGCCGCCGTCACGCGCTCGTACTGCGCGCCCGGACGGTCGGGGGTGAGCTCGGGAGGCACTTCGTAGCCCTTGGTGAGCGCCTTGTAAAGGTCGTCGTTGGAATACAGGCAGCTGGGCATTTCCAGCTCGTTGCCCGCGATAAGACCCTGCACCCTGTCGTTACAGCCCGCCCAGTCGGTGACTACGAGCTTGTCGTAGCCCCATTCGCCGCGGAGGATGTCGCGCATCAGGTGCATGTTCTCGTTGGTGTGCGTACCGTTGACCATGTTGTACGAGCTCATCACGGAAAGAGGTTTGCCCTCTTTGACCGCGATCTCGAAGCCCGTGAGGTATATCTCGCGCATCGTGCGCTCGTCGGTGATCGTATCCACGACCATGCGGCGCTCTTCCTGGTTGTTCAGCGCGAAGTGCTTTACGCACGCGGATACGCCGTTGGACTGTATGCCCCTTATGTACGCCGCAGCCATCTTGCCCGCGAGCAGAGGATCTTCGGAGAAATACTCGAAGTTCCTGCCGCAGCGGGGATTGCGCTTGATGTTGATGCCCGGGCCGAGCAGCACGTTGACGCGCTCGTCCACGGCTTCTTCGCCCAGCATTTTGCCCATCTCCTCGCCCAGCTCGTCGTTCCAGCTGTTCGCCATCGTCGCGGCAGTGGGGAAACATGTCGCGGGAATGGAAGCGTTAAGACCCAGGTGGTCCGCCGCGGCAGCCTGTTTGCGGATACCGTGCGGCCCGTCCGAAAGGAATGCGGACGGGATCTTTACGTCGTCGCGGTCTATGCCGACGGTCTGCCAGAAATCCTTGCCGGACGTCAGCGCGACTTTTTCTTCAAGCGTGAGTTTCGAAATAAGATCTTGATACTTCAACTTCATCGATCGGTCCCTTCTTTGTTTTTATTTATCGCCCCGCGGCGCCCGCTCTCACCCGAGCCCCGCACGGAAATATTCGGTCATCCCCCGACGACCACCACTCTTCATGTTATATGCCGCCCTCAGGACGCTTTTTCACGCGTGATCGCGTCGAAAACTCCCGCATCCGCACGAACGCCCGCGGGCCACTTACTCCCCGCGGAGGTAAACGACTAAGGAAAACAAACGCCGAAAACCGCCCTACCGTATATACCACGGCGGCGGTCACGTCAAATTATGCTCATCCTCTCATCATTTACCGTCATATATTATCTATTATACCATAATTTCGCCATTTGTCAATAGGGAATGTGCATTTTCAGCAGACAATTTACGAAAAAATGCGGTATCTTGCGCGGCGTTTCACCGCTGTACAAAATTTCCTGAATTTTGCTCAGCTGACGCCGCGCTGCGTGCAGACGAAACTTTACCTTGCGCGGCGTTTCACCGCTGTACAAAATTTCCTGAATTTTGTTCAGCTGACGCCGCGCTGCGTGCAGACGAAACTTTACCTTGCGCGGCGTTTCACCGCTGTACAAAATTTCCTGAATTTTGTTCAGCTGACGCCGCGCTGCGTGCAGACGAAAATATCGCCGTCTTTTTGGTCTATAACTGCGTTCTCGGGTGGGCATAGGGTCACCTTATGCCCACCGCTTCCGCTTCGCTCGCTCCGAGAGCAGCAGTTCTATCCTCAAAAATACGACGCATTTTCTGCCAATTCTATGATTGTTGCTCTGTCGGTTTCCCGCAAAAAAGGGCGCGCACGTCGGCGACGTCGCGCGAGGATATTTTTAAGTTCACGAGCGAATGCGAGTCCGAAACGCTGCCCCCTGCGGCAGGGGGAAGTGCCCCGTATGGGGCGATAGGGGTTGAGGTTGGATAAATGTACGAGCGTGTGAAAGACAGTGCGGATAGCATGATGATGGCGATAGTGGTTGAAGTAGGAGAATATACGAGCTTTACCGTTATATCCTGCCCGCTCATAAAACAAACTTCAACCCCTTCCGGCTCGCAGCCGCTGTCGCTTCGTGCTCGCCACCTTCCCCTGCCGCAGGGGACGGCTCTTATGATGACCGCACTCCCGCGCGGGATAAAATTTTACGAGCGCAAGCGAGTCCCAGAGCCTCCACTAATGGTTAGGGGAGGTGCCGCAGCAAAGAGCATTCGTAAGAATGCGAACGCAAGGCGGTGGGGTTAAGGTATGTTTGTGATGTGTGCGGTTGGATATGCTGCTCGTACATGTATGTTGTTTTTCTTAACCTCTCTTGCGCCCTTACAGGCGCTTTCTCCCCTAACCATCAGGGGAGACTTCAAGAAGACCGCGCTCCGCGCGGGATATATCAAATGGGTGGGCGGGAGCGCGTAAGCGCGTGGGACTTCTTCCCCTCCCCTGCGCGCATACGTTTCGTTTAACAGAATTCGCAGCAGACGACAAGCTCCTAAGCGCATACGCCCCGAATAGCAGAATTCGCAGCTTTAGCCGCGAGATTTTCGGATGATAAGACGCGTTTATCGGAGCGAACGGACGTGGAAGCGGTCGGCATAGGGATTCCCCATGCCGACCCGAAAACGCGGTCCTTAGCATTCGGCAACCGACCGACTTCCGACGGAAAACGCTTGCTTCGTACCGCAATTGCTCGGTCAGCCGCGGTGCTAACCGCCCGAAAAGCCGCGCTTTTCGCGTGTGGACGCAGCGCCCGACGGGCGCAAGGAAATATGCCGTCCTCCCTTTTATTTTCTGCGTTTGCGTTTACGCTTCTTCATCCCCATCACCGCGAACGCGATGACCGCGATCACAGCCAGGATCGCCACGACGATCACCACCCATTGCAGGATATGCCACTCGGCGGGGCTGCGCGCCCAGGTCGCGGGATCGAAGAGGTCGGGCATATTGCCGTTAGGCTGACGGGCGTCCGGAAGATCGTCGATCGCTTCGTCAGGCTTTACGCCGTTGTCCTTTATCGTTTCCTGCGGGCGCTTATCATTGCCGTTGCCAGTTGTCAGTTTGGCTTCGTTCGTCACGTCGGGGTTTTCCTCGGAAAGCGCGAGCGCGCCCGAGGCGCTCACTCCGAACACGATGTCGCCGTTAAGGTCGGTACGCTCTATGCGCTCGGCGGAAAAGCCCATATCCATGAGGCGCTGCAACGTCTCTTTGTGCGGGTGACCGTAGGAATTGCCGTCGCCGCAGCTGAAGATCGTGAAGATGTTGGGGCGTTTCTGCTCGTTGGCGGTCATTATCTCCAGAAAGTCCTCGCCCGAGGACGTGCTCGAGCCGTGGTGACCCATTTTGATGACGTCCGCGGTGAACTCGTTCCTTATGAATTTATCGTACCTGCCGCCGTAACTCCCTACGTCCGAATTGCGCACGAGCTCCACGAAATCCGCTTCGTTATCCTTTTCCGCGTCGCCCGTGAGCACGAAGTCGCGCCCTTCGTAAGACAGCACCATAACGGGCGAGAAGTCGTTGCTGTCGTCGTAATCTTCCACGTGCACCGGCGAATAGAAGTCGAACGTATACTCGAAGCTCTCTCCCTCGATATGGTTTATCCTTTCGTTGAACGGATTCGTCACATACACCTCGGCGGGCACCGATCTGCCGTTTTCGGTATACGTTTCGGCATAAGCGGCGGCAATGGCTTTTTGGTAAGTCGCCGTTGTTTTGATGTTTTTATCCGCTATTTCCGCATAGAATCCCGTGCCGTCCTCTTCGCTGCCTTCGTATGCGGGGTCGGTCGCGCCATCGTCGCCTTCTTCGGGAGCGCATGCCTGGTGCGGGCGGTATATCGTTTTCACTTCGTACTCTTCCAGCACATGGGTGGCTCCGCCTATATGATCGGCGTCCGAATGCGTGAGAATGAGCCAGTCCAGCGTTTGCACGCCCATGTCGTCTAAGTATTCGATAACGCTGCCGTAACTGTCGCTGCTTCTGTCTCCCGTATCTATGAGCATGCTTTTGCCGTCGGGAAATTCTATGTAGCAGGCGTCCGCCTGACCGCAGTCGATGAAGTGCACGCGCAGGTCGCCGTCCGCGGCGTAAACCGTTTGCGGCCCCTCGCCGTATGTCGGTCGGATAACGGCGAATGCGGCGATCGCCATGGCGACGGCGAGCACTGCCGCGATGAGTTTGGTCGTTGTTCCTGTCTTCATTTTTTCTCCTTGCCCGTAATGCGCGGGCGTATGCGCTTCCCCGCTTACTGCGGAGCGAACGCGGCGGAAAATACCCGTCTTTCCTTTTCGTTTGCGGTACCGACGCCGTCCGTGCGGCAACGGTCGGGATTCAGGAAAACTTATCCGTCATGTTCAGGAAGAAGGTATCGCCGGTAAAACGCTGGGCGAGGCGGAACAGTCTGTACTTCCCGCCGATGACGTATACGGCTCTTTTTCCTTTGCGGCAGATACGGTATATTTTTTTCGCGGCTTTTTCCACGGGCATGCGTTCGGGCGTTTTACGCTTTATGCGGTCGAGCGCTGCCTGCGGGCGGTCGCCGTAGCGATCGCTCGTTTCCGCCGCCACCGCGCGGTTGGCGGAGAATTCCGTTCTTATCTCGCCCGGGCACACGCAGGTGACGGTGATGCCCGCTTTTTTCAGTTCCATACGCATAGCCATGCCCAGCATGAGCTCGGCAGCTTTCGCGCTGCTGTACGGCGAACGGTACGGCACGGCGATGAACGCCGCTATACTGCAGATGAAAATTATCCGTCCGCCGCGGAGCATGTATTTCAGGCAGGCGCGGGACACGTTCAATGCGCCGTAGTACGACACGTCGAACGCTCTTCTTATGTCCTCCGCGGGTATAAGTTCGGTCGGGCCGAGGACGCCCATGCCCGCGTTGTTCACGACGACGTCTATGCGCCCGTACTTAGCTGCGATCTTTGCCGCAGCTAAGTTCACCTGCGCTTCGTCGCTCACGTCGCACTTGTACTCGTCGAGCTCCTCATTGTCGCACGACCGCGCCAATACGCATACCCTGTACCCGTCGCTCTCGTACAGCTTTTTCAGTTCTTTTCCCAGCCCGCTCGTCGCGCCGGTTATCACCGCTATCTTTTCCATTTTATTTCCTTGTAAGTGTTTTCGCGAGGGGACACTCTCTTTGAAAAGAGAGCTTTCCCCTCGCGCTCCCCTTCCGAGAAACTAAACCGTAAAAAATTTATTTTCTTACTTCGATCCGAACAAAATATCCTCACGAGGATCACCTCGTCCGTACAGGAGCTTCTTCATCATAACGGGTTTCCCCGCGCCCTTTTCCGCTAAGAAACCGAAACCGATAATATTTATTTCTTCATAAGTGTTCTTGTGAGGAAACGCCCTCGCTCCTCGCGCTTCCCTTCCGAGAAACTAAACCGTAAAAAATTTATTTTCTTGCTTCGATCCGAACAAAATATCCCCACGAGGATCACCTCGTCCGTACAGGAGCTTCTTCATCATAACGGGTTTCCCCGCGCCCCTTTCCGCTAAGGAACCGAAACCGTTAATATTTATTTCCGTATAAGTGTTCTTGTGAGGAAACGCCCTCGTTCCTCGCGCGCCCCTTCCGAGAAACTAAACCGTAAAAAATTTATTTTCTTGCTTCGATCCGAACAAAATATCCCCACGAGGATCACCTCGTCCGTACAGGAGCTTCTTCATCATAACGGGTTTCCCCGCGCCCTTTTCCGCTAAGAAACCGAAACCGTTAATATTTATTCCCCCGTCCGCAAAAGGTAGAGAGTGAGGTTTATCCGCAACATATTTGAAGGAAAAGCCGCAAAATGTCATTCGTCATTCCGCGAAGGGCAGAGAGTGAGGCTTATCCGCAACATATTTGAAGGAAAAGCCGCAAAAGTCGCTCGTCATTCCGCGAAGGGCAGAGAGTGAGGTTTATCCGCAACGTATTTGAAGGGAAAGCCGCAAAATGTCGCTCAGACGGGCAGCTGGCGAGGGAGCATACTTTCGTAGCCGAGCAAGCGGTAGCGCGAGGCTGAGTATGTGACCGAGCACGCAGCCCGTATCAGCGGCATTATGTGGCTTTTCCTAACTTGCGAAGCGAGCAGTCAACCCCAAAAACGCCGTATCCCCCACCAGCCGCTGAACGCCGCGGAAGAATTTATACTTTCCGCCGATGATGTATACGGCTTTTTTGCCTTTTACGCATTTCTTGTATATCTTTTTCGCGGCTTTTTCGGCGGGCATGCGTTTTTTGCCCGAACGCGAGGCGGCGATCTGCGCGGCTTTGGCTACGCGGTCGAGATAGCGCTCGTTGGTGTCGGTATACATTTTTTTGTTTGCCGAAAAGCCCGTGCTTATCTCGCCCGGGCATATACATACGACGTCTATGCCCGCGGGCTTTAATTCCATGCGCATAGCCATGCCCAGCATGAGCTCCGCCGCTTTCGCCGCGCAATATGCCGAGTGATACGGCGTGACCGTCATTGCCGAGATACTGCTCATGATCACGATACGCCCGCCCTTGCCCATGTGTTTCAGGCAGGCTCTTACCGTATACAATGCGCCGAAGTACGAGATGTCCATGATCCGCTTTATCTCCGACATCGGAGCAAGCTCCGCCGTGCCGAACATCCCCGCGCCCGCATTGCACACGACGACGTCTATGCGCCCGTACTTAGCCGCGATCTTTGCCGCGGCTGCGTTCACCTGCGCTTCGTCGCTCACATCGCACTTGTACTCATCGCGCTCCTCATTATCGCACGACCGCGCCAATACGCATACCCTGTACCCGTCGCGCTCGTACAGCTTTTTCAATTCTTTTCCCAGCCCGCTCGTCGCGCCGGTTATCACCGCTATCTTTTCCATTTTTTCACCGTAAATGCTTTCGCGGGGAAAACCCCCTTCTTTGAAAAGAAGGCGGTTTTCCCCGCACCCCTTTCCGCTAAGAAATCGAAACCGTTAATATTTATTTCTTTATAAATGTTTTCATGAGAGAACATCTGATTCCTCGCGCTCCCCTTCCGAGAAACTAAACCGTAAAAAATTTATTTTCTTGCTTCGATCCGAACAAAATATCCCCACGAGGATCACCTCGTCCGTGCAGGAGCTTCTTCCTCATAACGGGTTTTCCCCGCACCCCTTTCCGCTAAGAAACCGAAACCGTTAATATTTATTTCCGTATAAGTGTTTTTGCGAGAAAACGCCCTCTTCCCTCGCGCGCCGCTATCGGCGCGTCAAAGAAATTATATTTATCATACCACAACTTACCGGCAATGTAAACGGTTTTATCTCGCTCGCCGCCGCTTATAAGCAAATTTTAATTTACCCGCTCCCGACTTTATTCCCGAGCAATGAGCAAGCCCGAAAAACTTCTCCCGTCGCCGAGCCCCACAAACGGTAAACGCCGCCGAAGGTATCGGGCGAGGCATTATGCATGGTTCACCGCTCATCCTCTCGTCCGCGCCGCCACCGTATGCTTACTATGTTCCGTCGCTCCTTGCGCAAGTTTTCCGCACAATAGTTATAACAACAGTACTATTCTTAACGCCGCTTCCAGCATTTCTTCCCTTCCCTTGCAGAGCAAACGATTTTTGGCATATAATGTTATTTTATAATAACTAATATGAGTATCCGTGCATAACTTGTGCAAAAGTTTCATGCTCCCGCGGCAGCTGCTGCCATATATTCTGCCGAGAAGATATATACGTTCTGCCAACAGATCGTTCCCTGTGCGCGACAAATTTCTTTTGCGCCGCTTTAACGCATATGCGATTCTTATCCGTAAAGTTATCCACATCTTATCCACCATCGTTGTGCGCAACCTGCTCTGCCTGCTACCCGGGACTTCTCCGAATATTGCGTCCGCGTCCTAACGCAGTTCTCAGACGGGTGTTCCTCTATAACACCGACGGCAATGCTCAATAGCGTTTTTCATTTCCGCATATTGCCTATCGTCGTCTCCCGGCCTACCTCTGTCACTCGCTATCCCCGTATCGTCCGGATATTTACTATATTCGGGTGATATCATTCTATCTTTACGCATAAATATGTTGACAATATCCCGTTTCGCGGTTATAATGGACGTATAAACACTTCCCCGCTCTGCGGGCAAAAATAATCGGGAGGAAAACCACCATGGCAAAGCGCGGACTCGGACGGGGGCTCAGTTCCCTGTTCGGCGGGATAGATCTCGAAGAGGGCGAAAGCGTACTCGTCGGCGACGAGCAGAACCTCGCCAAAGAGATACCTATCTCCGAAATACACCCCAACGAAAACCAGCCGCGCAAGCATTTCGACGAAGCGGCGCTTCTCGAGCTTGCGAACAGTATCAGAGTGCACGGCGTGATCGCGCCGATAATCCTCGTCAAACGCAGCGAGGGCGATTACATGATAATCGCAGGCGAACGCCGCTACCGTGCGGCAAAAAAAGCGGGACTGCAGAGCATGCCCGCGATCGTCCGCGACTACACCGAAAAGCAGATACAGGAGATCTCGCTTATCGAGAACCTGCAGCGCGAGGATCTCAACCCCATAGAAGTGGCGACGGCTATACGTCAGCTCATGAACGATTACAGCTACACGCAGGAAGAGGTCGCAGACCGCATCGGCAAATCCCGCCCGGCGGTCGCCAATACTCTTCGCCTGCTCACCCTCTCCCAGCCCGTCATAGACCTCGTCGCCGGCGGCAAACTTTCCGAGGGTCACGCTCGTTGCCTGGTCACGGTGTCCGACGCGAACGCACAGCTCGAGCTGGCGAAGAAAGGCGTCGGCGACAAACTCACCGTGCGCGACTTCGAGAAACTCGTCAAAAATTACAACAAGCCCAAAGAGGATAAACCCAAGCCCCCTGCGCAGTCGCTCGAGCTTCGCGATATGATAGAACGCATGCAGCGCGTATTCGCGACCAAGGTATACGCGCTAGGTAACGACCACAAAGGGCGAATTTACATCGACTATTTCTCATCGGACGACCTTAACCGCATACACCACCTCGTAGAGATACTCGAAGGTTCGGCAATAACACCTGCCGGCGATAACTGATATCCGTCGGCAGTGCAAGTTGTAACGGGTCGCTCCTTCCGCAAACGCGGAGGGAGCGATTTTTTATATCCCCGCGCTTGTTATCGGTGCCGTCGCTCTTCTCGCCTCCCCTCCCCGTGCTCGGTGCCTGCCGCCACTCGGCAGAAGCGGGACGTTTCGCTGTCGGGAAAGTGCGCAAAAAGATATGCCTACTAACGCGCAAAGCTTAGCACGGCTCGGCATGGGACAATCGGCCGCCGTGAAGAACACGCCGCCGTATTCGCGACATATACCCTCGGCTATCGCGGCAATAGCGCTTACGAGCGTACATCACGGCACTGAGATCGGGCGGCGCACGGAGTGTTTGCGTATAATGGCGTTTATAAAATTTCGCGCCTTTGCGACAGTACCGCGCAAATGCGCGGCTTGGCGGCTTCCGGCACATAATGGATAGCCCCAAAGCCCGCATTTGACGCGCAGCGGGCAACGAAGCAGAAATGTTTCACGTGAAACATTTTGCGCGAAAGGCGTCTTAAAACGTCGAATAACGGCGTTTAACGGCAAATACGGTCGTAGCGCAGCGGCAAACGCAAAGACCTCGGCGCATATTTTCCCGCATTCGCCGGTCGCCGCGCATTATATATGGTAATCCGAAGCGATACAGCAATCTCGTCTTTACACCAAAACGTACGCCGCGGGCAGTACAGTACGCCGCAAATACGCGCTCGAAGCGCACATCGGAGCACAGCGAACCGAAGCGGATACTGCCGCCGAAAAGCCAATGTAAATGCGCTCGCTACCGCCGCGCATAAGCAAATTTCGCAATGCGCCGCACTACACCACCTCGAAATGCCGCGCGCCCCTGTACAGATATATCTCCGCGCTCGCACAAAAGCGCACGAAAATATTCACGGGATCACGGCAAAAACGTGCGATCGAATGCGGCACAAGTACGGCTATACGAACGTAAGTTATCCGCAAAAGTTATGCACATTGTGAATTATCGGTGGATAACTTTTAAGTATATTTGGGGCGCGCAGCGCAAATATCGCCGCTTTTTCGGCAAAAACGCGAATTTTTGTGGATAACTTTGAGATAAATTTATCGCAAACATAAGGCAGTGAAAACTTTCGTGTACCGTTTTGCAGCCGAAACGAGCCCGAAAAAAGTTAAGATCTCTCGGGATCGGAAGGCAGAAAGGTATAGATATTTCCCGTCGAACTACCGGCTTATGACGGCATTTATCCCGCCCCGATAAGCATACGCGGCAAGGGATTTCATAAAAACTATTCTTTGAGATCTGCAACTTATTTTGCACATATCTCTGCCGCAAAACCCCTGCCGCTCTCAGCTTACTAATTTACGCCCGAAAACACGCAAACGGCAAAAAAATGTATCCCGCATCGCTCCGTTTTACGCCCGAAATGGCAAGATCGTTTTCGGATCACGCGCGCAACGGCAGCGACGACGTGACAAGGTCCCGAAAGCATTTTGTCCGCTTCGCCAAACGAAAAAAAGCCGTTATTTTGAAGAATCAGGCGGCAGCAAAACTGACATTTACGGAAAATTTTGCCCGATCTTTGAAGTCAGATCCCCCTACCGACAACAGCCCGCGAAAGTATCATCGCCGTCAGAGAAGACGTTTTTCAAAATGTAATGGCTATTATTTAATAACCATATAAAGCAAGACGGTTTTAAGTAAAATTTAAGAGTAAGAATTGCAATGTTTTTGCGCATAATGCCTTTTTTTACGGTAAATTCGGCGGTTTTTGGCCGCTTTCCGTTTATGCAAAAACTGTGAATAAATGCGCTTATTTGCGCATATTTATGTAGTTTTATGCAATATCATTGCATATTTATAAATATTTTCAAGCCCCGATATACGCTCAGGCGCGCTGAGACAGAATTTCCCCGAATTTTCCCCGGATCACGGCGAAAAACAGGCATATTTTTGACCTCATAAACGGGTCTTTCGGGCAAAGATCGCCTCTGCGGCTCCTTTTCGCAGACACTTCCCGCTCTCTCCTGTGCGAGCAGCAACATCACGCGCTGCGGCACGTTCGCTCGCGCTCGGTTCGCAACGCTCACGCGGCTCGCCGGCTCATCGATACACATAAAACATTGGCAGTTAATCCGAAAATACACCGCTTATCGAGGTATAATACGGCGTTGCCCCTTTCCGGGAACGCAGATACCCACAAATTAAGAGAAGTTACAAGATTATTTCATAACTAAATTCGGAAAATTTTCGCAACTCACAAAAATTTGCGGCTAAAATTTGTCCCGTTTCGGCTCGGAACGCCGTCGATTTTCGAATGAAATCGCGCTCGTATGGCAAAATCGTGCGCAAAAAGCACAAATGCGCCGCAATGCGGAGGAGTTCGGAACCAGCAAGTCTTGTTTGCAAACAATAATCGCGATATTCATATATTTTTATATTTTTCGTTTGCATATATTAAATAATCGGTCATTTATTTATCGCATTTAAATATTATTTATCGTATATCGCATATTTTAAGACGTTTATTGACATGAATACTTAATTATTACCGTGTTTTTTGCGATTTTCGCATGTTTTACAAAAATTTTCGCAGACGTCAACGGCAATATCAATACACCGTAAAGCGCTTTTTATCAAAAAGCCACTCCCCCAAAATATGACCTCGGGAGTACATAAGCCGCCTTCACTCTTCCCCATGTTTTTTTGCGTGATTTTTGCACCCGCTTTTTGCCGATTTCGGAAATCCATTGTTCTGAATTATCCGTCGCACCTCGGCAAAACCGCCACTGCATGAGATGTGACTCGACAAAATGTACATTATTTTTCCTATTTTTCTCAGCTTACTTGCAATTATCATCACGCGCAAACGTTATTTCCTTTCCTCGCTTTTCTGCAAAATTTTTCGACGATCTAACTTGTTATGCTTATATATTTTTGACTTTTATTGCCCCATATTTTTACATCATCCTTTTAGGAAAATTTATTCGCAAAATGATATCATATCGTTATGCAGATTATTTTGCGCGAATTAACGCCGCGGAAACGCAAATCACATCTAAACTTACAAAATATAGCAAATACTCGGAGATATATACGCAAATTTCCGCAACGATTACGCAATAGCCAACTTTACGCAAAAATCGTCATTATGATATCATTTTGAGTATAATCGACATATTTTGACATCGTATTCACGCATTTCCGGGCATTTTGTGAATTTATCCACATCTTATCCACAAATATACACGATCTTATACACAGCGCTGTCAGCTGCGCGGCGATAGCCTCTCACCGTATGCGCTCACCGCAAAATATTTCCGAAACGCTGTTCGCAGCGAATCGGACAAATATTGATAATTTCTCTCGATCGCCGCTTCGGTAGACACTTTCTTTTGCGCGTGGTATAATAGATATATGGAAACGACGAACGGACCCGTAAAGGTCAAAGACATAGAATACCACCGCGCGGATATCGACGCGGCATGCGCGGAATTCGTTTCCGCCACCGAACACATCAAGCGCGCTTCGAGCGGGCGCGAGCTGACAGATATACGCAACGAGATCATCACCCTGACCAAGCATATCCGCACGATGAACTCGCTGTGCTACATCCGCTTCACGCTCAACACGCGGGACGAGTATTACCTCGCCGAAAAAACATATTACGACGAAAACCTGCCCAAGCTCGCCGCGACCGCGGTCGGGTTTAACAAGGCGTTCCTCGCGTCTCCTCACCTTTCCGATGCTCTCGGGCTCATGAACCCCAATGTTGCGAAGGCTTACGAACTCGCGATCAAGGTCACGGACGAAAAGATCGTCGCGGATATGGCGGAAGAGGCCGCGCTCGTGACGGAATACGATCGGCTCATGAGCGAGATGGATTTCCGCTTCCGGGGAAAGCGCATGCCGCTCAGCATGCTGCACAAATATTTCGACGACGCAGACCGCGACGTGCGGCGCAAAGCGACGGAAACGGCGGGCAGGCGAATGGAGCGCGACGCGGACAGGCTGGACGGACTGTTCGACAAGCTCGTCAAAGTGCGCGCACGCATGGCGAAGAAGATGGGTCTGCCGTCTTACGCGGTGATGGGAGATATGCTCATGGGTCGCTACTCTTACGGCCGCAAAGAGATCGAGGCGTTCCGCGAAGAAACGGCGAGCGGCGTCGCCCCTCTCGTCGCGGAGATGAAGAGGGGATTTGCGCGTGAGCTCGGCATAGACAGGATCATGCTCTACGACAACGAGGCGTATTTCAAAAGCGGCAATCCCGCTCCGGCGCACGGACCGGAAGGACTGTTCGCCGCGGCGAAAGCGATGTACCACGACATGAGCCGCGAAGCGGGTGAGTTCATCGACGAGATGCTGGCGGCTGACGCCTTCGACGTATTCGCGCGGGACGGCAAATGGGGCGGGGGATACTGCACCTCGATAGACGACTACGGGCAGCCGTTCATCCTCGCGAATTTCAACGGCTCGAGCGGCGACGTGGACGTGCTCACGCACGAGGCGGGACACGCGCTCGCGTATTACGAGATGTTCCGCTCGGGCGCGGATTACGAGCTGGAGCTCGGCACGATGTCCGTCGCCGAGATACACTCGATGGCGATGGAGTTCTTCGCGTGGAAGTACGCGGAAGGGTTCTTCGGGAGGCGCGCGGAAGACTACAAGCGCATGCACCTGGCGAGCTCTCTGACCTTCCTGCCATACGGCGCGGAGGTGGACGAATTCCAGCAGACGTGTTACGAAAACGCGGACATGACGCCCGCCGAACGCAACGCGCTGTGGCGGGATCTGGACGCGAAATACCGCCCGTATCTCTCCTGCGAGGGGCTGCCGTACTTCGAACGCGGCACGCGCTGGCAGTACCAGATGCACATTTACGAGAACCCGATGTATTACATCGACTACTGCCTGTCGCAGACGGTCGCGCACCGCTTCCTGCTGCTCTCCCGGCGCGATTACGACGACGCGTTCGCGCGCTACATGCGCCTGCTGCGCGTCGCCGGCGGCATGCCCTTCGGCGAGCTCGTCGAAAGCGTAGGCATCGCCGACCCCCTCAAAGGCTCCGCCCTCACCGCCACGACGAAAGAGGTAATGACCCTGCTGGGGTGAACGGGAAACCGACCATCGGCAAAGATACTTTTACACAAAAGGGGCTCCCTTTAACGGAAAGCCCCTTTATTGCCTATGCCCAAAAGCGGAAAAATCGAAAAATACGCACCGCGAAGCGGCAAAAATTCCGCCGTGCGGCGGAAAAGCGGCAGCCGATTCTAAAGCGGTTCAGCGGGGACGGCTCCGCGCCGCCGCGCTTTCGATTCGGTTTTTGCGTTGTTTGTTTTCGTGGCGTGAGCTAAAGCCCAGTAGAATCATTGAACGGATATCAATGTGAATAAGAGCGTTTATAATAAGATGCGAATTAAGAGTTCGCGCTTTGCCCATTTCTTATATGTATAGTATTCGGAAGATGTTGGATTGGTAGT
>ERZ1108167.451-NODE-451-length-20758-cov-9.261315_pt1 | contig 20758 bp, 19 predicted proteins | sample MGYA00403703_ERZ1108167 | MGnify/ENA primary metagenome ERZ1108167 (study PRJEB35170, sample SAMEA104062411) | human gut metagenome | biome: human gut; feature: human-associated habitat; material: faeces | place: Denmark | collected 2012-05-11 ...
ATGCAGCAGCATTCGCTAAACTTGTTGAAGTAGCTAAAAACGCTTAATAGCATAAAAATACAGACTAAGGACTCTCTTTGGAGGGTCCTTTTTTGTATGGTGAAAGTATGATATAGTGAAAATACATATCGTGTTGTGTAAAAGCGGGAGAATAGAGGGAGAGTAGGTAATGGAACAGTTATTTTATCTGTTGATACCTTTAGGACTTTGTTTGTTTTATTTAGGTATTAAATACACGATTCGCTTTGGTAGAGCAAAGATGCTCTATGAAATGCCCTATGTAAATAAAGAAGGCACTTTTACGTTAGAGCGAGCAGGTACTTATGGCCTATGGCTTAGTGGAAAAATGTTTACAAAGGCGCCTATTGGCGAATTTGGTTTTAACTTAGTTGATGAAAAAATGGGAAGGACAATTCCTTTATTTCTATCTATTATGCGCGCTCGAGTTAATGGCATTACTCACTCTAGAATGGAATTATATACCTTTGATGCGAGTCCAGGCACCTATAGACTATCCGTTACAGAGGATCCCTTTGTACTAGATGCAGTTATGAAAAAAGTAGGCGATAAGGTGATTAAAGATGATATCGACTATAATCAATTTACTATACAAATCTATACACATACTTCCTTTGTTTTAAGGTTTATATCGATTTGGATGATTGCACTTGGACTTATTATTGCTGTATTAGGCGGAGTTCTTCCTAACACTTTAGTGTGAAATAGTAGATAGTTTTGGCTATTTTATATAATGAATAAATTATCATAAATGTGTAATAGAAAAAGAGGAGTTTTATCATAGCTTGTAGAACTAACACAGTAATAACCTATTTAAATGTGTTTGTTAAAAGGAGACAGTATTATGGGAATCTTTAAAAAGCTATGTATGACCTCTATGTTAGGTGTTATGTTGGCGGTACCTACGTATGCAACTGTTGTTACAGGTAGTCAGTCCGATGTAAACATGGAATTAAAATATCCATTGGTATATACCAATAATATGTTTGCACAAAAGGCAATTAATACAGACATTGCTAACTATGTTTTATACGCAAAATCAGTTTATTACGATCAACATGCATATCAAGTAAAGCAAAACTATAAAGTTACCTATGAAGACGCTCAAGTTGTATCTATTTTGTTAACTACCTATCATTACCATGCTGGTAGTGCACATGGTATGTATAACACCAAAGGTCTAGTATATAACAAGATAACTGGCCAAAGAATTCCATTATATAACTATGTAAAAATTGCTAATCCACAACAAATAGAACGAGGCATTAACTCTGGGATTTTGCGCTTCTACAGTGAAGGTCATAAAAAAGCAGACTTACTACCAAACTGGAATGTAGAATATGTTTCTGACAACTACTACTTGAAAGGTAAAGGCGCTATAGGCCTTGTATACCAACCATATGAATTGGGACCATACTCTTATGGGAATACATTCGTTGAATTCTCACCAAAAGCCATTGAATACTTTAACCGTATGAATGGTTAGAAAATAGTATATTGGGAGATCGAGTTCTAATATAAACTTGAAATAGCATAACAGCCTGTAATACTTAGATGAGTATTACAGGCTTTAATATAATGAAAGAAATAGTTCATTATGTGATATTTTATAGTTATAAATTATAAAAGTTTATGTAAATAGATAAGAGAGAAGGAAATATAATGAAAAAAATACTTATCATTTTATTATTGTCTTGTATAGTGTTACCATTACAAATTCAGGCTATATCGATGCAAGATATAAAGAGTAATAAAAATAATATTCCTATTATTACAGGTGAGAATTCTATCACATATTTTGTAGATAAGAGTTCTATTAAAAGTATTGAAGAAGATCAATCTATTTATAAAGTTCAAGCAGTTGTATATGAGGTTGAAAATAAAAATAGTTATAGACTTAATCCATATATTCATAAGGTTATAGTTACTTATCGATATGATATAAGATATACAGTAGCTAGCATATTGCGTGTACCACAATATTCACAAGATTATTCTTTGCTTATTTATGCCAAACAAGCTGGTTCTGGTATGAGATTGACTATGAATAGTATAGAAGACTTTAATTATGAAGGTATAGCTTTTGCTAATTCTAATAATAGGGCAGAACAATACGTTGATGTAGCTTTACGTGATCCTAAATACGTAGTGGGAAATTATATTTTTAAAGAAGCATATGGCAAAAGTTTTGAAAATATGATACCAGTTAAGAACTAAATTAAAGAAAATTGTTTTATAGATCAAGTTACAATACAGTTAATATTACTATTTTATGGAGAAATGTATATGTTAAAACGATTATTACTAAGTGCTGTAATATTAAGTGCTGTTGGTGTATCTAGTTATGCTGTTGATGTAAATATTCCCGGTGCAGATTCTACAATATCAAAGGATGCGTATCAAAACTATCGGAAGGTAGATGCAACAGCTAAGAAGATGGAAGCCGATGTGGGCGATAGGGTGAGGGCAAAATATGCAAATAATATGCCTAGAAAATGGACGATAGATGAATTGGTATATTTAACTCAAGAATTAAATCATTCAGTTAACTTCTCATCTTCTGTTTTTATTCTTAAAGATAATGGAGCTAATTTAAAATTTACTTTTCCTGAAGGGACTCAGTTTGGTAAAACCATTAAGGGAGACCCATTAACTACAGAGATTAAGCACGGAAACTTTCTTTTAATTGATGGAAATCTAAATTATAACATTTGCAAAGAAAATCAAAGCACATCTACAGGTAATTTGTTTTCCTATCCTACTGTTAAAAATGCAACATGGGAGATTAGCCCCACAAAAACGGGTTCATTAGAGGGGGCTATTAATTTTAAAGTTAAGGCAGAGCCTTTAGTATCGTATCGGATTGCTTTTGATTTGACTAAAAAGAAAGAAGTGGAGCTGTTGAAAACACATGATCAAGAGTATGTATATAAACAGCTCATGTCTCCTTTGGTTAATTATGTGTTGCCGTCTATTGAGCCAGCTAAGCAATTACTTTCAAAAACTAAACCTATCACAATTAATGGATTTATATTCCAAACGTTGAAATCTAGCGATTTAACGTATAATGGTCCTGATAATGATGCTATTTACATTTATGATGGTAAAAGCTATCGTGAAGGCATTATGGTACGAGAATTACAGCCAGAAGAATTAGCTAAACCACATACAATAAATGCTAAATTGATACAATACTTTGCTATGTATAAGCCTTACTCTGAGTATAGACCGATTCAATATGCAACCGTTTGGAATGATGCGACCCCAGCTATTTATATGGAAGTAGAACGATCCGCATCAAAAATGTATATTCAATCGTTATATGATGATAAGTACTTATATACGCACTTTATCATGGCAGATTTAGATTATAAAGTACCATCAAAAGACTTGCGTGATGTGGTCCAATACGTAGACAATGCAAATGATAAAGACAAATACTCAAAAAGTTTAGCAGGTATGTCAGCTATACCAAAAGGTGTATTTGATATGACTTTATTTCCCAAAAAGCAGTAAATAATTATGAAACGTAATGACTTCATAAAATATCTACAACAAGAATACATCTGTGATATCGATTATCCATGGAAAAAATATCCTGACTATGTAGTAATCCGACGTAGAGATAATCAAAAATGGTTTGCTGGTATCTTTACTATTACAGGACATAAAGTAGGTTTAGATACAAATGAACCTATAGATGTGGTTAACCTAAAATGTGAACCTGATTTAATTCCTACCCTAATTCGTGAAAGTGGAATCTACCCTGCGTATCATATGAATAAACAACACTGGATATCGGTGGATATAGAAAGCTATGAAGATATAGAGAAACTTAAAATGCTAGTGGATATGAGCTATCAGTTGGTGGGGCATAAGTAGCCAAATTTGTTAACAGTTACTATTCTAATATTTTTCTTGTCTTCTGAAAGTATATGACAAAAGCCTATAGTACATGTTTAGTACTATAGGCTTTTTCTATATTTACCATATTATCTTCTATATCCGCCGCATCCTCTAAAATTAGAGTTTGGACCGCAATAATTTTGGTTGTCATTGTTGGATGTTGCATAGTTAGTATTGTTCGTATTGTTATCGGAGTTGTATTGTGTGTTAGTGTTGCAATTGTACTGAGAGTTATTGCATACATAATCGTAAGCAAATCCAGTAGATACAACAGCGGTTACGGCTAAAGCAGTCATGATGAGTATACGTTTTGTAAATTTCATAGTAATTACCTCCTTGTTCCTATATTTATATTATACTACTATGAGTCAAATAAAATATGATATTCTATATATATAATATTGGGGAGACATTATGTGAAAGGATGAGAGTTTATGATGAAACGTGCGTTAATGGCTGCACTATGTTTTAGTTTTGTGACATTAGGTAGCCAAGCAATTGATATTAATATACCAGGTGCGGATCCTACAATATCGAAGGATGCATATCAGAATTATCGTAAGACTGGTAATGAAGTCCAAAAGACTGAAAATATTATAGCTAATCAGATACGAGATGAATATGCTAATAATATGTCTAAAAAATGGACACTAGATGAGTTGCTATACTTTACAAAAGAATTGTATCATTCTACAAAACAGTCTTCTTCTGTTTTTATTCTTAAGGATAATGGGGCAAATATCAAATTTACTTTGCCAGAGAGTAGCCAGTTCGGTAAAACTATAAAAGGGGATCCATTAACTACAGATATTAAAAAAGGGAATTTTCGTTTAATTGAGGGCAACCTACATTATACTATTCGTAAGAGTGGTGAAAGCCAAGCTAAGGAAAATTCGTTCTCGTATCCTACTGTTAGAAATGCTACATGGGAGATTGGGCAGACTAAAAGTGGAGCTTTAGAAGGGGCTATTAACTTTGGTGTGAAATCTGATTCTTCGCTGTCTTATTATATTAGTTATGATTTGATTAAGAAAAAGGAACTAGAACTATTAAAGACACATGATCAGGAGTACGTGTATAAAGAGCTAATGTCACCATTAGTTAATTATGTACTACCTTCAATTGAACCAGCAAAACAAATACTTTCAAAAACAAAACCAATAACTATTAATGGATTCACGTTCCAAACGTTAAAATCAAGTGATTTAGTGTATCATGGCCCTGATAATGATGCAATTTATATCTATGATGGTAAAAAATATCGTGAAGGTATCATGGTGAGAGAATTAAAACCGGAAGAGTTGGCTAATCGTCATCAAATTAATTATAAATTGATACGATTCTTCATTATGTATAAGCCATATTCTGATTTTAAGCCAATTCAATACGCAACAGTTTGGAATGATGCCACTCCTGCTATCTATATGGAAGTAGAACGATCTCAATCTAGAATGTACATTCAATCGCTATATGATGATAAATATTTATATACTCACTTTATAATGGCTGATTTAGATTATAAAACACCAGCAAAAGACTTGCGTGATATAGTTCAATATGTAGACAATGCAAATGACAAAGACAAATACGCTAAAAGCCAAGCTGGGATGGGAGCTATGCCTAAAGGTATATATGAAAAATCATCTGGAAAATAAGGGAAAAATGATGAATCGTAATGATTTGATTAAGTATCTACAACAAGAATATATCTGTGATGTTGATTATCCGTGGGATAAATACCCTGATTATATCATTATTCGGCGTAGAGATAATCAGAAATGGTTTGTTGGAATTTTTACCGTTAAGGGTTATCAAGTAGGTCTGGAAATAAATGAACTCATGGATGTAGTCAATCTAAAATGTGAACCTGATTTGATTCCAAACCTAATTCATGAAAAGGGAATCTATCCTGCCTATCATATGAATAAACGCCACTGGATATCGGTGGATATAGAACGGTATGAAGATATAGAGAAGCTAAAGATGATAGTAGACATGAGCTATAGACTGGTTGGTAAGAGGTAGAAAATAACTGGCTATGCTTTGTAGTCAGTTATTTTTATAGATATTATTGGAACAAGAATTATGTTATTATGAAAGAAACATGTAATCTATTATATAGGGGAATGCATATGATAACAGGAGAAATTAAGAATAAAGTAGATAAGATATGGGAAAATGTCTGGGCAGCAGGCCTGACAAATCCTTTATCTGTAATTGAGCAAATTACATATTTGATGTTTATACGTGCATTAGATGATCAAGAAATTAATAATATTCGTAGTAAGACTTTACTTGGTGCAGATGTGGATTTAATCTTCCCAGAGTCGGATATTGGCCAAGCTATGCGTTGGAGTAATTTTAAATTTAGAAACGCTGATGAAATCTACAATATTGTTTCTAATTTTGTATTTCCAGCCATTAAAGCTATGAAACATGGAAAATTGCCAGATTTTGATGAACATGGAAAGTTAATACCAATTCCAGATACTGATGAAACAAAGGCTGGTTTTGATTTCTTTGCTAAGCATATGTCTACAGCTACTTTCATAGTTCCGACTGCACAAGTACTTGAAAAAATTATTACTGGATTGGATGATTTATATACTCATGACATTGCGAATTTAGATATGCAAGGTGATTTGTATGAATATATGCTTTCAAAATTATCTACAGCTGGAACGAATGGTCAATTTAGAACACCAAAGCATATACGTGAAATGATGGTTCGATTATTAAAGCCTACACCAAAGGATATAATTTGTGATCCTGCATGTGGCACCGCGGGGTTTTTAGTATCTGCTGCAGAATATGTTCGAAATAATCATAGTGAAAAAATGGATAAAGATGACTGGAAACACTATGAAAGTAACATGTTTAGTGGATTTGACACAGATACAACAATGCTTCGTATATCTGCAATGAACTTAATGTTACATTCCATCAAATATCCTCAGGTTGATTATAAAGATAGTCTATCAAAACAAAATGATGTACATGATTCATATACTATTTGTTTAGCAAATCCACCTTTTAAAGGAAGTTTGGATGCAGCAATAGTTCATGGTGATTTACGCAGTATTACTAATAATACAAAAAAAACAGAGCTCTTATTTTTGGCACTATTTTTGAGAATTTTGAAAAAAGGTGGTACTTGTGCTTGTATTGTCCCAGATGGGGTTCTATTTGGTTCATCTAAAGCACATGTAGCTCTACGAAAAGAAATTATTGAGAATCATCATTTGCGTGCTATTATATCTATGCCTTCTGGGGTTTTTAAACCTTATGCAGGAGTGTCTACAGCGATTATGATTTTTACTAAAACTCAAGCTGGTGGAACCGATAATGTTTGGTTTTATGATATGAAAGCAGATGGTTTTAGTTTAGATGATAAACGACAACCTATTGAAAATAATGACATTGCTGATATTATTGATCGTTTTGAACATATTGATAGTGAAAGTGAACGGAAGCGTACTGAACAAAGCTTCTTGGTATCTAAACAAGAAATCGTGGATAATGGATATGATTTATCTATTAATAAATATAAAGAGATTGAATATATCCCGGTCGAATATCCTCCAACTAGTGAAATATTAGCTAATATTAAAGCTTTAAATGAGCAAATTATGGCTGATACAGCTGAACTAGAACTATTATTAAATGAATAAATTCATATTTGTGTGGTTATTATGGTTAAAAAATTATATAAATTCCCAGAAGTTTTATTTTTTCAGGAAGGCCCGGGGGTTAGGTATCATCAATATACAACAAGTGGTGTAAAACTGTTAAATGTTTCAAATTTAAGAAATGGACAAATAGATTTAACAACGTCAGATCGATATATATCAGAAAATGAAGCATTTAATAAGTATAGTCATTTCTTATGTGATCCTAATGATTTTATAATAGCTTCCTCTGGAATAAAAATAGACTCCTTTAATAGTAAAATGGGATTTATCCATCAAAGCGATTTACCAGTATGTATGAATACCAGTACAATTAGATTTAAAGTATTAAATAAAGAAGTACTTGAGATACGATATTTTATGTATTACTTAAAATCTGTTGCATTTAAAAAAGTATTAACTAAAGTTGTTACAGGAAGTGCTCAGCTAAACTTTGGTCCTTCACATTTAAAAAATATGTCGATTTCCTTGCCTAATCTTGATGTACAGAAAAATATAGTCCAACGATTAGATAGAGTAAATAAGCTTATAGAAATAAAAAGAAAATTATTGTTTCTGCTAGATGGGTTAGTAAAATCCCGATTTGTTGAATTGTTTGGTAATCCAGTTCTTAATGAAAAAGGGTGGAATTTAACTAGTCTTGAGTCTGTTTGCCAATCTATTTATGGAGGCGGGACACCATCTAAAAAAATAAAAGAGTATTATATGGGAACTATTCCATGGGTTACCTCAAAGGATATGAAAAGTGATATTATAGTTGATTCGATAGAACATATTACACAGGTAGCAATTGATAATAGTTCGACAAAAATTATTCCTCCTGAATCTGTACTAATAGTGATCCGTAGTGGAATTTTAAAACATACGTTACCGGTTTGTATTAACAAGTCAAGAGTAACTATTAATCAAGATTTAAAGGCATTAGTTCTGGATGAACGTTGTAAAGCAATATATCTACAATATCTTTTGAAAGCTTTAGAAAAGGATATATTATCTGGTGTAAGAGCTGTTACTGCAGATAATATAGAGTTTAACTCTTTGAAAAAAAGGAAGATACCTATTCCACCAATAAATATACAAATTAAATTTTCACAGATGGTAAATCAAATCAACAAATTGAAATCTGATGTTCAAAAGTCTATTGATGAGACTCAGTTATTAATGGACTCATTGATGCAAGAATATTTTGGTTAATATTCTTTTGGTATACTAATATAAAAAAGAAAAGAGGTATACCTATGCAACAATTAATTAATGATATTTTACATGACATGAGTGAAGTTTTATCTGCTAAAGAGTTATATACTTTACAGATTGTTTTACAAAAAAATTTAAATACACAGAATAATCAAACATATCCATATACTAATCTTGAGTATATGGATATGTTTATTTCTGCTAAAAGAATTGAAGGTTGTTCAGAACGAACTTTAGCTTATTATAAAGCTACTATTGAACATATGCTTAGCATAATAGTTACGCCATTACGCCAGGTTCAGACTGATGATTTGAGAACCTATTTAGCGGAATATCAATTAATAAATAATTGTAGTAAAACCACTATAGATAATATTAGAAGAAATCTTTCTAGCTTTTTTTCATGGCTTGAGGCAGAGGACTATATAATTAAAAGTCCAATTAGAAGAATCCATAAAATTAGAACAGGTAGTAAAGTTAAAGAAACTTTGTCTGAAGAGTGCATTGAAAAACTTCGTGATTCATGTTTACATATTCGTGACTTAGCAATGATAGACCTTTTGTACTCAACAGGCATTCGGGTAGGTGAATTAGTGAACCTTAATATAGGGGATATAAATTTTGAAGAAAGAGAATGTATTGTTTATGGTAAAGGAAATAAACAACGTAAGGTTTATTTTGATGCTAAATCTAAAGTTCATCTTAAACAATATTTGGAACAAAGAACTGATTATAATGAAGCATTATTTGTTACATTAGATAGTCCTTTTGAAAGATTAAAAATTAGTGGTGTAGAAATTAGACTTAGAAAGTTAGGTCGATTAGCTTCATTAGATCAGAGGGTACATCCTCATAAATTTAGACGGTCCATGGCAACAAGGGCTATTGATAAAGGCATGCCCATTGAACAAGTACAGAAGTTATTAGGGCATCAACAAATTGATACTACAATGCATTATGCAATGGTTAACCAATACAATGTAAAAATATCTCATAGAAAATTTATCGGATAATCAAATTCATATTTGGTGAGATGAATGTTATATAAATTAAGTGATGTATTTGATTTACAGATGGGAAAAACACCTAGTAGAGACAATAATATGTATTGGAAGGATGGAAATCTACCATGGGTTTCAATTGCTGATTTAAGTAAAAGTCAAATATATATTGAGAATAGTAAAGAAATGATAACAAATTTAGCTGCTAAAGATACTTTAATGAAATGTATTCCCCAAGATACAGTTATTATGAGTTTTAAGTTATCTTTAGGGAAAACAGCTATTACTAGAACTCCCTTATATACCAATGAGGCTATAATGGCCTTTCTTGATAAAAAAGTTATTCAGATTGAATCTAAATATATTTACTTTCTTTTTCGTAATATACAATGGGGACAATATACTAATAATGCAGTTAAAGGTAAGACTTTAAACAAGAAGTTTTTTTCAGACTTTCAAATTAATATACCAGAATATATTCAGCAAAAAAAAATAGCGAGTATATTAATTAGGATAAATAAAATATTAGAATATAAGCACTCTTTAATAAAAGCTTATGATGCACTTATTAAATCCCGATTTGTTGAACTATTTGGAGATCCTAATATAGTGAAATCAAATAAATGTGTTAAATTTTCTTCTATTGCGAAAATTATTACAGGTAATACACCCAGTAGAAAGTCACCTGAATACTACGGGGATTATATTGAATGGATAAAGTCAGATAATATTGTGAGTACTGATCTATATATTTCTCAGGCAAAAGAGTTTTTATCTGAGCAAGGTGCAGTAAAGGGGAGAATTGCACCTAAGGATAGTTTGCTTATGACCTGTATAGCAGGAAGCATACGCAGTATAGGTAATGTTGGACTGTGTAATAGATCTGTTGCTTTTAATCAGCAGATAAATGCTATAGTTTTGGAAAATGATATCAATCCATTATATGTTTATTGGTTATTAAAATTATTTAAGCCTAGTATTATAGCTAATGTAGAAATGAGTTTAAAAGGAATTATTTCTAAATCTCAACTAGAGAATATGTTTATACCTATTGTTGCTTCCAATACAGAACAAGAGGTATTTGCTAAATTTGTTTTACAAATCAACAAATTGAAATTTGCCTAAATAGTGTATAATTAAACTAAGTATTATATAAAACAGATGAAGTTATATGTATAGGGGATTATATATGGCTAATTTTGATTTTCTTAAAGGGGTAGTTGAGTATAAAGTTTTTGCAGATGCGGCTATTGAGGCAGAGCGTGTATTTCACTCCTCTCCAGCTATGTGTGCAATTGGTTGTCGTAAGGCGTTAGAGTTAGCTGTTAAGTGGGTATATACTGCGGATACTAGCATGATTATGCCTTATAAAGATAATTTACAGTCACTTTTACATGCTAAATCTTTTAAAGACGAGTTACCCGAAACATTGTGGCGTGAATTACAACCAATTGTAAAAATGGGTAATTTGGCTGTTCATTCTGATGCTAAGATTTTGCCAAGAACCGCTATTATCTCATTGCAAGCATTATTCAATTTTATTGAATGGATAGATTATTGTTATGGCTATAATTATATAGAGCGTGCATTTGATGAGAATGCAATCCCTAAGACTATAGTTCCCGTAGATGTTAAGAAAATCAAAGAGCAAGAAAGTTTGATTGCTCAAAATGCACAACAAATTGAAAATCTATATTTAGAAATTGAAAAACTTTCAAAACTACTATCCTCCTCAAAATCTGAGCATGTTTTAACTCGTAGCTTGCCTAAAGTTCCTGAAACAGAGGCTGAAACACGTAGGTATATAATTGATGTTGATCTTAAATTAATGGGTTGGAATTTTGACGGACCTAATAAAAATGTGATTGAAGAGTTTAAAGTTTCAAATCCATATGTTCTAGGTGGCTCAAATCTTAGTGTTGATTATGTATTAATGGGGCGTGATGGCAACCCTCTTGCATTAATTGAGGCTAAGAAAACAAGTCGCGATATAAATGATGGTAAGACGCAAGCTTTAGCTTATGCAAATGCATTGGAGAGTGAATATGGGCAGCGTCCAATCATTTTCCTTTCTAATGGGTATGAGACTCATATGTGGGATGATCTTGAATGGAATATGCGTCGTGTAAGTAGTGTATATGGTGAAAGTGATTTAGAACGACTGATTACTCGTAGAAATTTAACTAAGCCTATCTTGAGTACAGTTCCAATTAATGATGATATTTCAGCTCGCTATTATCAAAAGGAAGCGATTAGGGCCGTTTGTCAAAATCTTGAAAACAAGGTTAGAAGAAGTTTACTTGTTATGGCAACTGGTACAGGTAAAACTAGAACCTCGGTAAGCTTAGTTGATGTGCTTTTCCGTAGTAACCAAGTGACGAATGTATTGTTTTTAGCAGATAGAATTGCATTGGTTAGTCAAGCCAAGGATACATTTAGAGAACATTTACCATCTGCATCGTTATGTAATCTTTGTGAAAGTAAAGATGATAAAAATGCTCGAATAGTTTTTTCTACATACCCTACAATATTAAATGCTATCGAAAAATCTCTTGATGGTGATGGAAAACGCCTTTTTACACCGGGGCATTTCGATTTAATAATTGTAGATGAAAGCCATCGTAGTATTTTTAAAAAATATAGAGCCATATTTGAATACTTTGATGCTATTCTTGTTGGTTTAACTGCTACGCCTAAATCTGAGGTGGATAGAAATACATTTGACTTCTTTGAGGTTGAAAATGGAGTTCCAACATATGCATATAGTTATGATGCGGCTATTAAGGATAATTACTTAGTGCCATATTATAATTTTGAGATAGAATCTAAGTTTTTAACAGATGGTATTGTTTATGATGAGCTTTCAAAAGAAGACCAGGAACGGCTGGAAGATGAAGCTATGGATCAGGCAGGGGAGTTCCAAGGTAATTATTCTGCTACGGAAGTAAACTCTATTATTTATAGTACAGATACAATAGACTATGTTCTAAGAGAATTAGACCAGAATGGTATTAAAACTCATAATGGGGACTCTTTAGGCAAAACAATTATCTTTGCTCAAAATAAAAAGCATGCTCGTCTAATTGAAGAAAGGTTTAATTGGTTATATCGTTCTTCAAAAGGGAAGAAGGCACGAGTTATTGTTAGCTCCGATCAACATGCATTACATTTAATTGATCAATTTAAATTTTCAGATGGTGAACCGGATATAGCAATTTCGGTAGATATGTTAGATACGGGAATTGATGTGCCAGCATGTGTTAATTTGGTATTTTTTAAACGTATAAAATCAAAGACTAAATTCTGGCAAATGATAGGGCGTGGGACTCGACTTTGTCCAGAGAAGGAGTTTTTCGATAAAAACAATGGTGATTATGTAGGTAAGAAGTACTTCTATATCTTTGATTACTGTAAAAATTTTGAGTATTTTAGAAATCAAAAAAATACGGTAGAAGTAAAAGGTAATAGTGCTACATTAGGTGAAAGAATCTTTGCTAAGCGGGTTCAAATTATTGCACGACTACAAACAGAAAGATATGGTAGTGAAGACTATCAAAGTTGGCGTTTAGAACTTGTAGATGAGTGCTATAAGGAAATTACTGATTTAGACGTAACAAAACCGGTTGTTCGTTTACAGTTAAAATATGTAGACAAATATAGTGTTAAAACTTCATTTGATTATTTGTCAAATATTGATGAACATGACTTAATTACCTATGTTGCACCTTTGATTTGTGCTGATGTTAAAGAAAATTTGGCACGAGGATTTGATAACTTTGTATATGAAGGGATTTTGAATCTTTTTAATGGGCAATCTATTGACTATTTTAAGAAACGTGTAATTAGCCTTTCCAATGCTTTACTAGAAAAAATTAGCATTGAACAAATTAGAAAGAAGCAAGATTTCTTAAAGTTAATAAAAGAAGATGCGTATTGGCAAATAATCGATGCTTTCCAGTTAAATCATATGAGAAAAGAGCTCAGAGATTTAGTCCAGTTTCTTGATGTTGCAGAACGTAGGGTTATTATAACAACAATTACGGATTCAGTATTATTAACTAGAGAAGGCGATACTCTTATGCCTGAAGTTTTTGAGAGTTATCAAGAAAAAGTTGAGTCTTATTTCTTATCACATCAAAATCATCCAACAATTCAAAAACTTATCAATAATTATCCAATTGACGAATCAGATTACAAAGCGTTGGAATACATTTTTACTCATGAATTAGGAAGTAAAGATGACTATGAAAAACGTTTTAAAGGTAAAGAGTTTGGACTAGTCGTTCGAGATATTGTAAAAATGAGACCAGAAGCTGCTGAAAAAGCTTTTTCAGATTTGATCAATAGTAAATCTATGAATATTAATCAGATTAACTATCTAAAACAAGTCATTAACTATATTGCTGTTAATGGATATATGGAGTCTCCAAAAGTACTGCTAGAGCCACCATTTGATAGACCTTTTGATATGTGGAAACTTTTTGATCAAGCTGAAGCTGTTGAAATTGCAAATATAGTTAAGCAGATAAAAAATAATGCTTGTTTAAAGATATAAAGTGTTGACTCAATATTATTTAATAGGAGTATATTATGTGTAATATTCTTGATAGATATGATGAACAGAATATATTGGATAATCTTCAAAATGAAGAACTTGACTTAGATTCTGAAGAGTTAAGTGATGCTAATGATGTTGTCATTTTGACCGAAGAAAAAAATAAACGAAAATTATATGTTGATAAAGTTGATAAATCTACATCTGATTTATATAGGATGATTATAGAAGGCGAACTTATATTACAGCCTGAATATCAAAGAAATTTTGTTTGGACGACAAAAACGATGTCGAAGTTTATAGAATCTTTACTTTTATCGATTCCAATACCTACAATTTTTTTGGCTGAGAATAAAGACGATACATATGAGGTTATCGATGGGCAACAACGGTTAACGACTATCTTCGCATTTATGAAGGATAATAAAGTAGAAGAAAATAATAAGGTTGATGTTGAACTTAAGGAATTTTCTGCACTAACTCTTAATGGATTAGAAACGTTAGATCAATATAATGGAAAGACATACAAGGGATTTGATGATTCGACAAGAAGAAAATTTAATAATGTTTCACTACCAGTTGTAATAATAAAAAAAGATTCTACAGAAGATATTAAATATGATATTTTTAGTAGAATAAATAGTGGCTCTGTAAAGTTAAATTCTCAAGAACTATTAAATGTTATGTATCGAGGGCCATTGATAAAAAAATTAAATGAAGTAGCTCTTGATGATAAGGTAAATAAAGTATTTGGAAATCGTCCAATATTAAAGAAACGATTTGGATATCAAGAACTTTTATTAAGAGCTAAAGTTATGTGTGCTTTTATTGATAAAGATTCTTGGAAGCTAAAAACTTGTAAAGCAAATAACCCTGATGCATTAGGTAAAGAAGAACGTAAATATTCTGGAATATTAAACAAAGCAATTCTTGAGTATTTAAAGGATAATCGTAATGATGAAAATGAGGCAGAGGAATTATCTCATTTTGTTAGAGAAAGCGTATCTAAAGTTTTATTTGTTTTTGGTGAGAATGCATTTAAACGTGGAAGTTTAAAAAATATAAATAAGAGTATTGCTGAACTTCAATTGGTTGTTTTATCTCACTTTACTATGGAGGAGATTAAGAGACATAAAATTAAAATTAAGGAGTCATTTGATAAATTTGTAGATGATGTTGATGTTACTATTTTTACGAGAACGACTAATAGTACTAGTAATGTAGAAAAGCGTTATGCATGGGGAATAATTGTTTCTAATATAATTAAAGGTTAAAGTTATGTATAATGTTATAAAAGAACGTTTTGATGCATATAAAAAAATACATGATGATATTTTACCTCATATAAATCATGAAACTGAAACTGATAAAGCAAAAGTTTTATTAGAAAATTCTTTATATTTATCAATTTTTACTACTTTTGAATGGTTTTTGCGTTCATTAATTGAAAGTTATGTAACTAATATTACGGAAGAAGGTATTTGCTTTATTGATTTATCAGAAGAAATTGCAAAAAATATTTTTTTAAGTCATCAATCTCGTATTAATGCAGTATTTAATTCTAAATTAGATAAGCAGAATAGGGCCTTTAAAAGTTTCTATTCAATGCTTAAAGATACTTATCGTAGGTCAGATTTAGAACCCTTTATTCATTTTGAATTTTTACATAAGAGTAAATTAGATGGATATTATAAAGATGTCTTTGCTCAAATATTAGGTGATCCAGATTTCTTAGACAACTTAATGGTGGAGGTTACCATTGATGATGCGGGCTTAACTAGTAAAACTAGAGAGAGTGCATCAAAATTTTTAACTGAATTTACTGAACAAGTTAGAAATAATATTGCTCATGAAAACTCTGAATTTAGAATGCCTGAACAATATTCTTTTGATAGTGTAATAGAGCGTTTTCTACAAATTGTTAAAAATTTTGAAGATACTTATAAAACTTATACTAAGTTCGAAATTACTAAAACTTCTGATAATTTACTTGATAGGGTATAATTTATATCAAAGTGAGGCATAAATGGTTTGGTCGCCAAAATTTGCTTCTAGATTTATTGAATTGAAGAAACGGTCTGACATCATGTCAGGCCGTTTCTTCATGTTTAAATGGAGTTATTAGTTGTGCAACTCTCGTTTTCCGTATAATTTCAGAACTATAGCAATAATTGCATTTAACACAAATAGAGCGGCAAAACATTCTAAAGCAGTAGTATAGCCATATCCTGCTTCATGAAAGTATGATACGAGCATAGGACCAACGATGCCCGCCAATCCCCAAGCAGTTAGAATACGGCCATGAATAGTCGATAGTTGACGTATACCGTAGAGATCCGCAAGATATGCTGGCATACAGGAGAACCCACCGCCATAGCATGTGATAATGAGAAGGATTAAAATTTGGAATGTTAGGGCACTATTGGTTTGGGCGAGTAAATAGAATGCGATGATTTCTATCATAAAGAATAGTATGTAAGTTTGTGCTCGCCCAAGGTAATCGGAGATAGTAGACCATGCAATGCGCCCTGCGCCATTGAAGATACCGATGATACCGACCAGTGATGCAGCTGCTGTAGGTGTCATACCAATGGCTTCTTGCGCCATAGGGGAAGCTAAGGATAGTAGGCCTATACCACAGGTAATATTAATAAAGAATACCCACCAAAGGGCCCCGAATTGCCAAGTTTTCATGGCATCATTGGCTAGCATGCCATGGGTATGAACGTACATGGTGGATTTATCTTTCGTAGTTCGAGTTGGGTGTTTTGGTTGAGGTGCTTTCAAATATAGCGAAGAGGCGCTCATAATTACGAGATAGATTACACCGAGGATAATGAAAGTATCCACCAATCCAACCTGAGCTACAAGGTATTGCATAAGAGGCCCTGCAATGAGAGAAGCAAACCCAAAACCCATAATAGCTAAACCAGTAGCAAATCCTGGGCGATTTGGAAAGTATTTCACGAGTGTAGAAACTGGTGTTATATAACCAATGCCTAGTCCAATGCCACCGATGATGCCGTAGAAGAGATAGAGTAAGGTAAGATTGTGTATGCTAAGTGCATAGGCCGTACCCAATAATCCGGTTACCCAGAATAACATAGCGAGAAGTCCACTTTTCTTAGGACCAATTTTTTCTGCAAAGGATCCAAGAAAGCCCGCAGATAGTCCGAGTATTAAAATGGCTAATGAGAATGTCCATGTTGTTTGCGATAAAGTAAAACCCATATCTGCCATAATAGGACGTGTGAGTACGCTCCATGCATATACGCTACCAATGGATATGTGCAGACCAATGGCTGCTAATGCAATAAACCAACGATTTCTCATAAGAAAACTCCTTTCATATAGGTGAGATATTCAGATATAGATAAAGAAGCATTTGTTACGGGAAGGCAATAAAAAAGACCATCTGAACAAAAGCTTGCCCAGACGGTCGGCTATTACACGATGTGTGCTACTGTGCATGTAGTTAATTCTACGTATCCGTCAGCCCAGTAGGAATATATTACAAATATAGCAATTGAAAGGACATCTTGTCGGTGATATAAGTCACTATCGTATGCACTATAAGGCTTTATAAAAGAAAAGAAGGAAAGAAACAATTCGATTCCTTTCTGTGTTTAGATATGATATAATTTATATAAAAGTGAGGCATAAATGGTTTCGACGCCAGACTTCGCTTCTAGAATTTAATGTTGAAGAAACGGTCTGACTCTCAATGTCGGGCCTTTTTTCATACCACGATTAGAAAGCTAGCTTTTAGCTAGAGGTCAATCACTTTGCTGCCATGATAATGGTCGCCACAAGTATGCCAAAGGAAATCATGAGCGATAACACTTTGAATGTACTCATATTGATCACCGCCAATCTCTAGAAGATTAGCAAAGGCTGGACCCATTTAGAGGCCTCAAGTTCAATATAGTGTTGTGAATAATAAAAGTAAATAGATTAGAGGTTCCTAATAGTCACCTAGGTGACCAATAGGAACCTCTTTCGTTTTGTAATTACTATCATAAAAACGAATTAACTATGTTACAATACAATTAATATTAGTGTTTAGTGGGGGAGATATTTATGAAACGTTGTATTACATTACTAAGTTTAGGTTTGTGTTTAGCGGCACCAATGCTTTCAAACGCTAACGATATTAGACCTCTAATACATGTTACGAATATACATAATGGTCAATATGATGAGGGTTTAGATGCTATTACAGAAACCAAGTTTTTTGGTCCGTATCAGTTCCGTGTATTGAAGGGCTCTGTGGAGACTAAAGGGGAAACTAAAGATATAGATGGCAGAGCCTTTAGAACCTCTGATGGTGTCTTCATGCATGTGAAGGCTAGATCTATCGATAATACAAGTATTTCTTTAGATAAAGAGATTGAAAAAATTGTTAAAGATAGAACGATTCCTGAACCTACTGTAAAGATGGTATTGCCTATTAAGTATGATGTAACAGAGGTTGATAATGATGGTGTGCGCAGTTTACTAGCTGAATTTATGTATAGCTGGCCATTACATAATAGGACGGACATGGTATTAGTTACAGATTATGAAGACACTCGTTACTATTATAAGTTGCAGTTTTATAGAGACCAGCTACCAAATGGTGTTCGCATTGAGCAGTTGCGCCAGATGATTATGGATGCGCAGTTTAGTTATAAATAAGGTGTATTTGATCAGACTTCCGTATTTGTTTATACTAATGTATTTAGTCAGTCTGTAATATTTAGCTGAATGGGTATAGTAAAAGTAAATTAAAAAGAGGTTCCTATGAGTCAACTTGTGACCATCAGGAACCTCTTTTGCTGTGCAAGATTTTATATAGTTTTCAAACTATTATAATATGCTTTTACCTAAAGGAAATTATTATTTATTTAAGTTTCCAACAATGCTTACAATATCTTCTGCTTTGCGTGCAATATGTGTTACGCCTAGTTCTTGATGGAGAGATTCTTCTCTAAAGCCCCATGTAACACCGATGCAAAGTAGGCCGGAGTTTTCCGCAGTAGCTACGTCAACTTCAGAGTCACCTACATAGATAGATTCTTCTGGTGTAGAACCTAGTTCTTTTAATGCTTGTAGTACCATATCTGGTGCTGGTTTACGTTGTAATCCTGGTCTTTCACCGATGGCAACAGGTAAACGATCGCCAAAGTACTCTTTATTGAGTGGTGTTACACCTTCTTGGATTTTGTTGGATACGATGGCTAATTTATAACCTTTTTCACGCAATACATCTAACATATCTAGGATGTCTGGGTAAGGAGCTGTTGTGTCTTTTAAATGCTTACCATAGTAAGCTTTGAATTCATTGATATATGGCTCTAATTCATGATCAGCTACTGTACTTGGTAAACATTGACGCATTAAATATATTACTGCATTACCTAGAGAAGCCTTTACCTCTGCTAGAGACTTTTCAGGGAAATTATGTGTACGTAGTACATGATTTACAGCATTCGCTAAATCTGTAGCCGTATCGAGTAATGTGCCGTCGCAATCAAAAACGATGGTTGTATATTTCATAGGGACCTCCGATATTAAATCAATATGTACTTTTTAAGTATATGATAAATATGTAGAAAATCAAGAGAATAGACCTATTAGTTACTATAATTGTGTTACAATAATAAGGAGTATAAGTACAGTGTATAGGAGGCGTAGTATGACTGAAATACAAGCTCTTTTATTGATAAAATCCATCCTTGAATCTGCAGATATTCACGGTATTGAATATATCTTGAGTGAAGATTGTGAGTATATGTCTACGGGCCGTGGTATCATTGGACGAAACCGCAATGAAACTGTTGAGTTTTTGTCCTCTATGACTGAGTCCATCAAGGCTGATAATGTGCCTGTTACGTGCAAGGTGATGCATATTACCGATGTGTACGAGGAGGATGCGCTATTCCATGAGGGCCGTCACGGTTTAACCGTTTCTTATGAAAGTAACGATAATTACGTGTACATGATTTTTGTAGACGTAAATGATAAGGGCCTTGTAGACCGTATCGTTTCTAGTCAGGAGAATTACAGTATTGAGTATGACGATCTTCGCTTTGGTGATGATGAAAGAGAGTATTCTTTTACAACGCCTCCAACAACTGTGAAAGACTGGCTTACGGCCTTAAGTATGTGGTTAGAAACGGCAAATGTCGATATTGATGATTTCTATCAATATATCGATGAAGATACGCGTGTTGTATTCCAAAAGGGTGATGCTGAATCTATTACCCTTGAAAGCGGTCTTGATGTAGAGGATTACTTTGATCAATTAATGAACCAACACTTTGATGCAGTGCCTCATATTATTCGCGATGAAGAAGATGGATTAATCTTAACCTACGGCCCTATGAGTGCCATTGCTACCCTCAATGAAG
>ERZ1108167.466-NODE-466-length-19635-cov-12.668029_pt1 | contig 19635 bp, 11 predicted proteins | sample MGYA00403703_ERZ1108167 | MGnify/ENA primary metagenome ERZ1108167 (study PRJEB35170, sample SAMEA104062411) | human gut metagenome | biome: human gut; feature: human-associated habitat; material: faeces | place: Denmark | collected 2012-05-11 ...
TATCCAATGTATAGGCTGTTAGGCTGACTGATATGAGTAACATATGTGAATCGCTGCACCATCGTAATAAAGAAATAGCTTACGGATATTTACAAGCTATAGCCAAAAGGCGGACAGTCAGGATAGTCTTTTGGGGATGTAAGGCTACACGGACATCATGCTGCCGGTGGAGAGGCGGACTCTAAGTCAATCGTCAGTTACTTGTATGGAACTTGGTAAGCCCGTAGTTTCTCCTACCTGTATTCGGGTAGGTAAGCTAATCGCAAGAAAAGCCGAACGAGGTGCGGGTAAAGGATTGCGGAGAAAGCGAAAGCTTCCGTGTAATGCGGAGGATAGAGGTTTAAACGTCACCTCATGCGAAAGCAGGCAGACTTCCGCAGGGTAATTCTTTGTGAAACGATTGTAGAACTCGAAAGAAATGAAGAAACAGCAAAGGAGCAAGGCGAAAGCCGAGTGTGCATCTTCAGCCAAGCACAGCAATACATGGAAAGAAATAGATTTTTCCAAATGTGAGTGCAAAGTTAGAAAGCTGCAAATCCGAATAGCAAAGGCTCAGAAAAAGAAAAGGTACAACAAGGTCAGAGCCTTGCAACACCTTCTTGTCACTTCTTACGAAGCCAAGGCATTGGCTGTAAGGAAGGTGACCTCCAATAAAGGCAAACGTACGGCAGGGGTTGACCATGTGTTATGGGACGCTGATGCCAGGAAGGTAAACGCAGTGTGTTCTTTAAAACGGAGAGGATACAGAGCCCTCCCAGTGAAAAGGGTCAACATACCCAAGAAGAACGGAAAGATGAGACCGCTCGGGATTCCAACCATGAGGGACAGGGCTATGCAGGCTCTTTATCTGATGGCATTGGAACCAGTTACGGAAACAACAGTGGATGCTAACTCTTATGGGTTTAGAAAGTTCAGGAGCACGACAGACGCCATTGATGCCCTGCACAGATGGCTAAGCAGGGATTGTTCTCCCCAATGGATATTGGAGGGGGACATCAAAGGGTGCTTCGACCACATCAGCCACGAATGGCTTCTCGATAACGTACGAATCGACAAGCATATCTTAGGGAAATGGCTGAAAAGTGGAGTCGTATTCAACAAACTGCTCCAACCGGTCGTAGAAGGTACTCCGAAAGGTGGATTTATCAATAGTCTTATCAGGTACTGTTTTTTCTTCTTTTCCCACGCCTGCCTCGCCGTTCTGCATTTTCCAAGGACGGTAGGTGATGTTTTCGTCCGCCATCAACTCGTTGTCATAGGCCATCAGCCCGTTCTCGTCCTCTATACGGAAGGTGAATTGGTTGACATCCTCGTCCTCACCCGAGAGGTTTTGCAGGATGACACAAATGTGGTTGGTGTTCTTGGTCAGATACATGGTGTAGTCGTAGCTGCCACCGTCATCATTCACGGGCAGCGACACATCCAGAGTACCGTGGAAGAGACTGTATAGCCTCTCTTTACTGTAAGCATCTACCTCGTCATGCCGACGGTTCAGCGAACACTACAATTTCTCCATACGAGTCTCGCCGACATGGGCTTCGGGCACGGAGAAGGATTCTTTACGCCCGCCAAATGTCGAACGATGCTCCGGGCGCAATAGATTCACGCTCTCCCCGTCTGCAATAGATAGGATGGGACGAGGATGGAATGCCTGTACTGGGTACGCCGAAAAAGAAGGAGAACCAATGGTAAAGCCGTTCGGTTCTCCAATCCATTAAGATTAATTACATCTTGTACTTTCAGGTCCAAGGTATGAACGTTTCAGTCCTCCTAAGTCGATGACAATCTTTTGTATAACGACTCCGGGATCACCGCAACGTATCTGTAGTGTATGCTTACCCGGCTTCTTCACATACAAAGTGGATTTATTCACCCTACAGTTCTTTAGTACACTATCATACCAGATTTGAGAATATTCAATGGCAGAAGTAGAGGGTGTAGAAATGGAACCATCATCAATACGGACACTGTATTTCGTGTCTGAATTAGTATGTTCCGGCAATTTATAGTCTCGTTCTGCGTGTAAAGGGAAAGTAGGCAACACGTAGGTATATACATCATAAATCCCCGCATTAAATGTATAAAAATCATATTCGACTCTAGGTACATCACCCGCACGGTACATTTGCAAAGGAGCCATAGGATTACCTATTTGCAAGGAGTTTCCTTCAAAACCAAGTCCGGGAAGAATCGTCATCTCAATATCCTTACTTTCAAATTTACGATGGAAATTGGCAGCCGGAATAGAAATATATCCATTCTCTTCGACGTATAATCCTCGTACCTCATCACGTGCAGGAGAAACCGGATTAAAGACAGAAACCAATACACACTCCGTCTGATCTCCAGAACCAAACTTCACATAACCTTTCACATTCTCACCTACCGGAACTTTAGACCAATCAATAGAAACAAGGATCCGTTTTTCCAGCAGAGTTTCCCCTTTTTCTTGTGAAAGTACAATCCAATCTGCTGAAGATTGTGCTTTCCAAACCAATTCTCCGGCACCTTGATTATAAATATCAATCCAATGACTTTTACGAGAATAGGTATTAAAAGTCGGTAGACTGTGAAAATTCAATCCGCCTTTGTCGAGGTTCTCACCTTCCGCCTGGATCGCCAACTTAGGATTTCCCACAGGTGTATAACTCTCTTCCATCAATGGAACCATAAAATAGGAACTCATACCATCGTAGTTCTGCTTGAGCGACATCATATACTTCCATTTTCCATTCAACAACGAATTATAGGCGTCAGTAATCATTTGCAGGCTATCATGATAATTTTCCACCTGTGTTTTCAGTCGTTCTGCAGCCGCCCGTTGCTGCCGCACATACTGACGATAGAATTGTCCTTTTATAGTCATCTGATTCATCAATTCGGCACCTTTCACCGGATAGTATAATAATTGAAACAATGCTGGCTTATCTTCCGTCTTGGATGAAGCAAGAAGTTCTTCCACTTCTTTTCCGATACGACTATACTCATTCAAACGTCTTTCCGCTTCATTATAATTGGCAAAAGAAAATTCTGTATCCGTACGCTTCTCTCCTCCACCCCAATAATTATTCCAATATCCCCAACCCATATATTCCGGTTTTCTGGAAAAAGCCAGGTTAATATGCGAGCTGGTGACATCTTCAAACGTGTCATAATATTGCTCTCCAAACATCTTAGACAACCAACGTGCCGGATAAGTAGCCACATTATCGGCATTGAATTGTTCAATATCGTAAGCTATATCAAGGAATAAAGAGATTTGCATTTCTGATCCTTTCAGGTCTCCACAGTTAGCCAGCCAAACACGGTCGGCTGTCGTGTCATAAGCCTTGCGAAGTTCTTCATACATCAATGCCGGAGGAGTGGTACTATACCATAGGTAACTGTGAGGCACTCCCAAATAAGATATATGATAATAGACTCCCGACCGTCCGGAACGCTTTTGTTCCTGCGGACCACTCAACCTCTTCATATACCCAAAGTTATCATCCGCCCAGATAATTGTGACATCATCTGGTAACTCCAAACCATTTGAATAAATCTCCAAGACTTCTTTATAAGGAGTAAATGCTTGTGGTATCGTTTCTATCGGCTGATTAATATGCTTGGCTATTATATTGCGCTGATCTTTCAATGCACTCTCCAGCATTTGCACCTTTTCTTTCATCGGCACATCTCCACCTCCCATGGCAGCATCATGCAAGCCCCTTAAAGCTAATGTATATACATTTTCATAAGCACAATTTTCCTTCACACGATTCCCCAAAACCTCATTGATCTTATCCTTATTCTTTCCATAATCCCAAGGACCCATCGTTTTTGAATTCCATTCACTGGCCGTATTCAATAATAACGGTTCACAATGGCTGGAGCCCATAACGATGGCAAATGTATCAGCCACCAGCTTATTTTCCGATATCTTATAAAAAGCAGTAGATACGGGATGCATAGCCGGGGCCAGATGATTGGCTTTCAAACGTAATAACAGTTCACAGATCTTGGCATAAGTACGAGGACCTATATTCCCGAGTTCTTTTTCAAAAGTTTTAGCCGCCCAAGGCTTTAACCCCCAATCCTCATCATTCAAAAAGATTCCTCTATATTTCACGGAAGGAGTTTTAGACAACGTAACAGGCGCATCTACATAAAGCGTCTTATGTTTCTTTACCGGAATGTCCGCCCACCAATACCAAGGCGATACACCCGCCATTTCCGAGAGAGAGAATAATCCGTATGCCGCTCCCCGCCTGTCGCTTCCTGCCACCACCAAAGCCTTATTGACTCCCGGGAATGGACGATCTATTGTCTGAATCAGATAACGTTCCCATGCTCCTTCCAAAGAAGATATATCGATTTTCCCTTTGGAAGCCAGCTGACGAATGGCTTGATTTTTCTCAATACTGCCTACAATTACCACTGTTTTTTCATTCTTCCATTCATTTGTCAATCCTAATTTCTGTCCCGTAATATGTTCAATATCCGAGGCAAATAATTCAGCGGCTTTCTTCACAACCAGATAATCATTGGCATCATAACACACGGTCGCTTTCACTTTAGAAGTAACTAACGGGAAAGCATATTTACTATGTTGTGTATTCTCATTCACAACCACTTGCGACTGCAGGGCAGATGCCATCAATAGCAGCATTAATAACGAAAAGATTCTCATTGATACAGTAGTTCTAATTATTCAGTTCTATTTCTTTTTATCTTCAAAATGATAGTTATATGGGTTCCGCTTAAAATGATAACGGTTTCTCGGCACCGGTAGCGGATCTTGCACACGCAACTCCCAAGTCATCAACTCTTCCAACAGTTCCATTTGTTTGGAGGCATATTTCTTTTTATTATAAAGATTATTAATCTCGGAAGGATCAGATTTCAAATTATATAATTCACCACGACCGTAGTTATCAAGCACCAGTTTCCAGTCATCTTTACGAACCATACGTTCTGTCCCACTCTGCGTCCAAGTATTCAATTCGTCAAAGTGAGCTACTTTCTTGGGTTGCAAAGCACCTTCTTTGGCAAATGTCAACGGCTCATCCCGGGTGAAATCTTCACCACCGAAGCCTTGTTGCACTATAATACTCGAAAATTCTTTCTTTGGATATGACTTGCCAGTCAGCATCGGCCATAAACTGCGCCCTTGCACTCCGAGAGGTATATCCGCGCCGATAGCCGTACAAATGGTAGGAAAAACATCAGCAATAGAAACATGCGCATCCATAGGAGCACTACCTTGTGACTGAATGCCACGTCCTGCCCAGATCATCGGAATACGGGTCAAGCATTCGGGAACCCCTGCTCCTTTACGAATCAAGCCATATTCTCCACAATAATCCCCATGGTCTGACAAGATGACGAAAATGGTATTTTCATAAAGCCCGGCTGCTTTGAATCCTTCAATCAGCCGTTTGGTCTGATCGTCAATCAAGCGAAGCATTCCTAAATAATTGCCGCGCAAGCGGGGAAGATCTTCCGCAAGATTCGGACATGAAGTATCTTCTAATTCCGCCAGGATAGCATATTTATCTCCTTTCTTTGACAAGTCTTTCCGACTGGTCAAAGTAGTCGGAATCTTTTCCGGAGAGAACATTGAAAAATAAGGTTCCGATACCTGATAGGGATTATGGGGTTCGGGCATTGAAACCCACATAAAGAATGCCGAGTCTTTCTGCTGTTCCGCCCAAGCCAGAGCCTTGGTTACCATCTTCACCGGATTCTGTGCTTCTGCCGGAAAAGGAGTAGCCTCCAGATGTTGTCCTCTCGCTTTATTATTCAAGAAGAATGCAAAATCTTTATCTTCCTGTGTATCACGTTTGTTCTTTCCCCAATGAAAATACTCTTCACAATAATCAAAATCCTTCCCTTTTACATGCGCATGATTTTTACCGACCAAGGCTGTTTTATAACCTTGTTCTTTGAATACCTCCAACATATCTTTGTTGAAATATATATCTTGTGTATTATGATTGGTCCGGACATGGGTAGCAGTAGGATAACGCCCTGTAAACATGGAGCAACGGGCAGGCATACTTGCGGGAGCTACCGTATATGCTTTATCAAACCAGACATTACTCAATGCCAGAGAATCGGCAAAAGGAGTTACAGCCATCGGGAAACCTTCACGGCCACATAAATCAGCGCGCTGCTGGTCGGTCATGATGATAACAACATTGGGTTTGGATGTTTGTGCCGATGCAGATGTAACATTTATCATGCCGGATACGGCTGATAATGATAATAATATTTTTGTATTCATAGTACAATATTAAAATTGGTTAGTAATGCGAATCAGTAGTTGATAATCATCTACCTTTTCGCTTGTTAAAATGTTATTATTCAGTTAATTATCTCATTAATTAGTTTTCTAATCTCCTTGAAAATCAGTATATTAGAAGAATAAAGCCACTCATTATTCTAATTATGATTCCCAAGGAGAAAGAATTAAAACTTATAAAACTATATATGTATATCTGCGATGTTTACGAATCTTCACTCAAGTTCTACTGCCAGAGGTTCAATAACAACAATCATCCAATCTTTACCGATCAGGAACTGCTTACTGTATATCTGTTCTGCGGAGCTTATCAGCAATACTTTAAAATCAAAGACATATATACCTTTACCAAGGAATACCTGCTTTCATGGTTCCCTGACTTGCCTTCTTACCAAACATTCAATTATAGATTGAATTTGATACCGGAAGCAATCAGCGAACTTGTCAGGCAGTTAATCCATTCATTCAAACCTCAAGATTGTGACAGTATGAAATCATTAGTTGACTCAATGCCTATCATTACTTGCGCAGGAAAGAACAAAGTAGGAAAGGTCGCCACTGAGATTACTTCTAAAGGATATTGTTCGACAAAGAACATGTATTATTTCGGAATAAAACTCCATGCAGTGGCTTTCCGTAAGGAAGGAACTATACCTTTTCCTGAAATGCTCATACTTTCCGCTGCTGATGAAAATGACTCCACTGTATTCAAAAGAGAATGTGTGGGGAATCTAAACAATAGAGAAATATATGCCGATAAAATATATTCGGATATACCATTCTATAAAGAAACGAAAGAATCCAAAAAACTCAAGCTATTTACTCCTGTAAAAGCTATCAAAGGAGAAGCACCTGAAATAACAAAAAGGGAGAAAGCAGCAAGAGACTTGTTTTCAACGGCAGTCTCAAAAGTTAGACAACCCATTGAATCATTATTCAACTGGTTGAATGAAAAAACAAATATTCAAAGAGCGATGAAAGTCAGATCTACATCTGGACTTCTGGTACATACGATGGGAAAAGTTGCCATCGCATTAATTAATCTAATTTTTAACTAAGGAATCAAATACTGATTCGCATTAGTAATAATAAGTTCTTTAATAGTTCAACACCCAAAGTTCGGCAATCCACTCTATAAATAAAGAAAATAGCTGTTCAATAAAGAACAAAAAAACAACCATCTTCACATCGTAACGTTCTCCAGGCATCTTTTACCTGTAAAGATTGAAAAAATGTATAGCAGCATTATAGTATATTTCAGCATCTTCCCGTTCCTTTAAAAGACTTTCCATTACCTCGCTAAATCTCCGAGAGTCAATTTCATTACGGACAGACTTCCAAAGTCGAATATTTCTATCAGTCTGTGCCATTCCCAATTTCAGATTAGCGGCAAGCTCCTCACGAAGAGTTAAACCAGACTTCATTCCATGGTTCCACGGTACATTGTGAAAACATAGTAAATATAGTTCGGGACATTGGTTGATATCATTAAACTTCGAACGATTCGGTTCTAAATATTGTGAAACATAATCAGAGCCACCAGTAGTACGATTATTACCTATACTTTCTTTATTTATTTTCCACTCTTTATTGGCACGTATCCCAAATCCAGCTTTATAATGACATTCTACTTGGGTAGTCAGTCCAAGACTATATGGCGAATGACTATAAACAAAATTAGCCCAAGTCGGCATCATCATTTGTTCTAGAACTTTAGAAGTCCGTTCATCGCAATTCCATGTGGACTTTATCCATTCAGAAGTGATTTTTCCCGTTTCTTCGTCAGGATTCCACGCCAAACGCCCGAAAGCATACCAATTGGCTTGTGCAAAGTGATGACCTGTCCAATTATAAGAGTCCCCCGTATTCGCCACGCCTGCCATTGCACGAAAAGAATGCGGAGCAATTTTACCTGTAACAATTCTTTTGACAGTACTTCCTCTTCCCTCACAATAAGTATCAAAATCCAAAAATTCTCTCCACATAGGCAATAAGTAAACCAGATAGGTAGAATGACCGATATATTCTTGAGTTATCTGAAGTTCAGGCATTAAGGAAGTCTGTTTCATTCCTCCGAATAAAGGTTGAGCAGGTTCGCTCGGCTGGAAATCAAGTGCTCCATTTTTCGTCTGCAAGACTACATTATCATCAAACTTTCCATCAAGAGGAAGAAATTCTTTATAAGAACGTTTTATCCGATCTTTATCAATTTTCGGATTATAGACAAAAGTACGCCACATCACAATACCTCCATGAGGTTTTAATGCACGTGCCAACAAATTGGCTCCTTCTGCATGAGTACACTGATAGTCTTGAGGACCAGGCATACCTTCAGAATTAGCTTTTACTAAAAATCCGCCAAAATCGGGAATCAATGTATATATCTCATCAGCTTTTGCTTTCCACCATGCTTGCACCTGCAGGTTTCTCGGGTCAGCTGTATCAAGATTACCTACACCTCCCCATCGCTTCATGACGTCCGGTGTTTCCGACGGTTTCAAAGGGGCTGCAAAATTAGCGGTTAGGTAAACTCGTATATTATATTTACGAAAGACTCCGGCCAAAACCGCCACCTTCTCCAAATAATCACGCCGCAAAATACGAGGATCAGCATTCACATTATTCAAGACTACTCCATTTATACCTATAGATGCATTGGCACGAGCATAGTCAATATATCTTCTATCCACATTATGAGGCAAATCGTCCCATTTCCACAATGATTTACCGGCATAGCCCCGTTCTATAGTGCCATTTAAGTCATCCCAATGATTAAGCTGGCGGAAATCCAATGCAGGGATTTCTCTGATATTCAGTCGTTCAAGTGGATCTCCACATTGTATCAGTCGAATCAAGTGGAACGTACCATAAAGAAATCCTGCATCGGAATAGGCTTGAAGTGTTATCCTCTTTTTACCACTACGGATGATATATCCTTCCTTCCCCAGCCTTTTATCTGTACAAAAACTCATTTGAATCCCTACCCCTTCATTATGAACAAAATCTGGTGTAATTGTCAACAACGCTTTCAGAGCACGTTCCAACTCTTCTTTTATTACTTTATCAAATTGGCTGCCCGGCAAACTAACCTGATTACCATACCGCATCCCGACTTGTTTTGACCGAGAATCAGGCAAAGGCTTATAATTCAGCCAGAGATCATATCCTGTATCGACAGTAGATAACGCCTGTTCCTGCCCGTAAAGATGACTAATACAGCAATAAAGAAGAAACAAAATAATGCTAAAACAACGGAAACGGTGATTCATAAGTTTCTATTTAATTATATTAGAAAACAAAGATAACTTTATTTTTCTAAAGCGGACATCATCCGGGCAATTCCTTCCATCAAAGACGCTCCACTCGCTTGTGCTCCCATAGATGCAATATCACCTGAAGGAAACATCTTACCCCAATAATAATTACAGTACATGGCCGGATATTCACTTCTATCCAGATTTTTCCATAATGCCTCCGCGTTATCCTGTAAAAAGAGAGCAATACGCTTTTTAGTAGAATCAGAAGCATCATTATCCAAAGCCAGATTTACCGCATAAGGAACAAAGACTGCTTTAAATATACTTTGATCCATATCTGTACCTTCATCTCTCAATATCCAACTTGACAGACAACGGTCACTTGTCATTGTATAATTTATTACTAATTCTGCCTGCCTCATATATTGACGTTCTTTCGTTATGTGATACAACTGTCTGCACGCCTCACCAAAAGTTCCTTGCGTATAAGTAAGAGGAAGATCTTCTACCCGACCGTCACTTTTCAGCAAATTAGTTATCATATAATTATATAACATTTTCGCATCGTCCAAATATTTATCTTCTCCAAACTTCCTATACAGTTTCGCCGCTACCAAACAACCGGGAGAATTTGTACAGGCATTCCGAACCTTATCTTTATCCTTGTCACCATTATTCCATGGTAACCCTGTACCTTTAGCGTCAGTCCATGCACGGGTTATAATATATGAATCATAGATCTTTCTTGCCGTATTAACATAGGTAGCATCACCGGTAGCTTCCGATAAACGTATCAACGTTAGACAAATCCAACACATATCATCCGTATAAGGATTCAGAAATCCTGTTTCGTCAGCATCATTATGATGATAATTATTGGCTTTATTTTCAAACCACAGTCTGAAATATTCCTTGTATGTGTCAGCCAACTCCGGGTTCGTGTCTTTTATACGCTCATATGAATACACTACGACATCCATCGCATGCGCTTGTTGCCAATAAATATTAAACGAACCTCCACTCACGTCTTTCGGTGATTTCCAGAAAGTTCCTTTTTCTTTATTCATAAACTGGTCTATCAGAACAAACGTACAACTATCAGCCGTAGCTGCCCAATCAATAACGGGATCTGTCTTTATCGGTTCGGTCACTTGTAATTTTTGCCATTCGGCTTCTTCATTGCAACCAAACCAAGTAAAAGAGATGCACAAAATAAGAAATATATATTTTTTCATCTTCATAAAGCATTATATTTTGACTAGTAACGACTTATTGCCACGTTTCTACACGTAAATCATATAACGGATCTTGACGTAATACAAGTTTCTCTACTACATGGTAATATTTGCCATTATTCTCATAAGTATATTCCAAATCAAATTGAGGTGCGCGCGTACCGAAATTAGCCACATATTCATAATCACCTTCAGTTTTGTAGCTACCGGATGCATTACTTATTACAGCCTTACCATTAACTCCTGTAATAGTCACATTTTTATCAGCATCCATTGTCAGCGTCATGCTACCTACTTTATCACTTTCATTACCCACACCCGGACATACAACAATACGCGGAGCTAAACTAGAGAAAGTAGTAGTGTTACATTTTATAATATCATGCGTATTACCATAACTAACCGATTCGGCTTGCGCAACTCCGGAAGCATCTACTTCGGTAACCTTTCCCATACGATAATAAGTTCCTGCATAGGTGCTGATATATTTGATAACAGCAACGGTAGTTTCAGCTCCTTCACGTAAAGTTCCCAAAGAATTTTCCGTCATACGAAACGGCAACACGTAATGTTCTGTCAAAGTAAGAGGATCATTGTAGAAAGCCTCGGTAAATTCAATACGGACATCAGCCACCGGAAGATTAGATTTTCTGACCCGGAAATATTCCGGATCAGATAGTGTATAGTAATTACTCCGAAGTACCTCTTTACCGGTACCTTCTACCAAAGTCGGATCTATCACAAATTTAGCCCAGTCTGACATATCCACCTCACGTTTACCACCAATTGATACACCAATATAAATCGGCATATCTCTATCAGCTATAACTGTACGCAACGGTTGTGCAACAGCAAATCCCATATTCGGATTCTCATAGTCGCTCACATAATCATCATAACAGGATGACAAGCCTAATAAAACAGCGATAAATAATAAAATATTTAAAATTTTCATGATAGTATATTTTTTAATTTATTGTTTTCCCCAACCTTTATTATTAACTAGGTTAGGATTCTTCCGCATCTCTTCATACGGTAACGGAAGATAGTAATAACGAATATCATTAAGCGGACGTGTCTCTATCGGCACTACTTCGAAGTCATCATTACCTTCCGTTCCACGAGTCACCTTCATCCCTGAAATAGTTTCGTCAAGCGGCATTAGCCAACGGCGCAAATCCCAAAAGCGCTGATTCTCGAAAGCAAACTCAATACGTCGTTCATTCTGAATCAGTTTACGGAAACTCTCCGTAGTCACGGCTACCTCGTCAAGATAAGTCGTATTGGTGATTCCTCCCGATTCTTTGCGAATAGTACGGATTACATCATATGCCGACATAGTACAACCCGGACCGACAACTTTAGGTCCCCACGCCTCATTGGATGCCTCGGCAAAGTTAAACCAAACTTCTCCTCTACGCAACATCGGATAATAGTGGCGGGAGTTCTGTACTTCAAGCGGCTTAAGAAAGTTTGCCAAATCCGTATTGACAAATTTTGCCAGATAATATCCCGAACGACTCGCTTTTTCATTAAAATAATCAGAGTCTTTACCACCAGCCGAAACATCAATATATGAATCGTTGGCACCAAATTTCCGACCTTGATAATAAAGGTTCACATTAAAACGGTTATCCCGAACACAGGCATAAGGGTTTTCTTCATCATATAAAGAACGATCATCGTTAATTGGAAATCCATTCTTGGCAGGAAATGCCGCTGCAAGATTATGAGACGGAACTGTCTGTGCATTGCCATAATAGAATGGAGGATAATGTCGCTCTTCAATTCCATGCACATTACCGACAAAAGTACGAAACAGGAACTCCGCAGATTGATCATCTCTACCGTCATACAACTCTTTAGGTTTGAGGGCAGCATAAGTAGTCATACCCGACATTTGGAGTACTTCATACGCATAAAGTGCCGCTCGTTCCCATTTTGCCCGATAAGCGACCGGGTCTACTACAGTATAGTCTCCCATTCCATTCAATCTTACAATATTATCAGGCTGATACGCAGGACTCGCCGCATATACCAAGACACGGGCTTTCAAAGCTGCCGCTGCAAGACCAGACGCTCTACCAAAAAGTTTGTTGCCTAGAATTTCATTATCTCCCGAATAAGTTAGCGGCAATAATGACATAGCTGTTTCACAATCGTCTGCAATCTGTTTTACACATTCTTCATACGTATTACGCGTAAAATTCTCCGGGTGTGAGGATTCTTCCGGTGTAATAAAACGAGTTACAATCGGATAACCAAGCACAGAGCCGTCATCCGTTTTCCCTCCATACATTTGTAACAGTTGGAACCCACACCAGGCACGCAGAAAAATAGCTTCTCCCTTAAGACGTTGTTTAATCTTCCTGTCATCATCGGCATTTGTCATGCTATAACAAACATCATTTGTCAACCCCTTATCAAGGAATGTATGTATTTTCTGGAACCTATTATAACAGCCGCTCCAATTCCCCAACGGATTGTTAGAATAACTGAAACCACCCTGCCCGGCACGATAGACACTCGAGCTATTGTTACGAGTCAAAGCGTTGTCCGTAGCAGCATCCAAGAAATTACCGTCCCAAGCGTCAGGACCTGTCATCACATCATTATAAACGGAGAGCAGAACACCCTGCGCCATCTCTGCATTCGTCCAGGTATCATCTTCCGACCACTGGTTTGTCAGTTTGGTATCAAGCATATCGCTGCAAGAGGATAGGGTGCCCGACAACAAAGTCGCGATAAATACATATTTTATAATTTTCATAATCATCATAAGTTTAGAAATTGATAGATAATCCTCCTGTAATAGTACGATAGGTCGGATAATTGGTAACACCGGACAATATCCGTTCAGGATCAAGATCCTTGATACCTGAAAGCACAAAGAGATTCGTTCCCCGAACGAAGAACTTATAGTTCTTACCAATTCCCTTACCTGACTTGTTAGTCAGTGTATAACTCAATTCTATATTCTTCAAACGGAAGAAAGAACCGTTTTCTGTCCAGAAACTGGAATCACGCTGATTGTTCTCCGCCGATTTAGTAGTCAAACGGGGTTGAGTACCTTCAGGATTATTCACAGGATGATAACGGTCGGCAGCAAGTACAGAGTAGCCGTTAAGTCCGGAGTTCCAATAATAAGAACTGGTACACATTTTAGTTATTCCCGTTGTAGCTGTACCCAAGACATAAAGGCCAATACCCTTGTAATTTAGAGTAATATCAATTCCCATTGTCGTAGTAGGAAAGTTCTGACCAATACTTTTTTTATCATTATTATCAATCATATTGTCATTATTCAGATCCGCGTAAGCAATATCACCGACCTGATAACTACCGAAATTTTGTTTCGGATGCCCCTCAAGAGGAATGTCCTTACCAAACAATCCTTGTGCTTGCCAACCAAAAATAGTACTGGTGGGACGTCCTATCGCTTTACGATACTCTTCGATATTACTCAATTCGCTACTTTTACGTAACTTGTTTTTTGTATAAGTAATATTAAATCCTACATTGTACGTAAAGTCTCTTCCTATCTTGTCATTCCAACTCATATAAGCATCAAAACCCTGATTAAGTACTTCACCTATGTTTTCATAAGGAATAAAATCGCCCCCTGTAGCTGCATATTTTGCATTATTAACCCCAATGATGTTTTTACGCAGTTCACGGAAATAATTGATCTCGGTGGAAAGACGATTGCCGAAAAAGACACCTTCAACGCCCACATTTAATTCATTAGAATACTCCCAATCCAGATCAGGATTTCCCCAACGAGCAAGATTGGTCACATTGCCGCCAATAGTCGGTCTGAATTCCACCTTATCCCCCTTTGTCCAGTTCGTTCTATAAAGGAAAAAGCCTGTATTACCAGCATAACCAAGATGACCATAGCTAGCTTTCAATTTCAGAAAGTTCACATTCTTCAAGTTTTTAAGAAAAGCCTCATTAGAAAGCAACCACGCTGCACCAACGGCACGTGAGAAGAAATATTGATTCCCTTTATCAAATTTATTGCTTCCTATTGCCGAAAGTGTTCCCTCAATCATATAACGTTTATCATAATTATAATTGGCACGGAATGTAAAATTAGCATCTTTCAAATCCTGTGAATTACCCGTTGCTTCCTCCTGCGTATAGCGGAAAGCCGCATTAGCTGAAACACCATGGACTCCGAAACTATTCTCATAACCAACATTCGCACGCCAACCAAAATAACGATATGTATTCTCGGCCGCAATCGTTTGTTTCTTAGGTAAGTTTAGTTTTTTACGTTCGGTAAACCGGAAAACTTCATCTCCGTTATCATCCAGATAGCGATCGATAGAATAGGTAGGATAAGCATTCCGCAATTCCTGTCGCATATAACTATAGTTATCAAAAGTCATATATGCATCAGCCGTCAATCCTTTTACAAACTCGTTAAGATCAAACTTTAATCCGAGATTTGTCTGGCTATTGACATATCGTTCCGAGGTATTGCCCCCGTAAGCCATATCAGAATAAAGATTACTCGATTTACGTGAACTAGCTCCAAATATCAAAGAACTCTCATCCGTAGCAATACCATCACTGCCATGAATATCACTAGGAGAAATAATGAAAGGATATTCGTTAGGACGAAGAGAAGAAATTTCACTAAATAATCCGGCACCATCTTTTGCTCCCCAATCTTTCTTCTCGACGCGGGCAGCGACGTCTGCTGCAACTGAAAGGAAGTCTGTAATATGAATATCCAGATTACCACGAGCATTAATCCTGTTCAGGTCCGAACGGTCCCCGACTTTCTCCAGACCAGCACTTCCCGTATAACCGACTGTCACAGCATACGTAGCTTTCTTATTTCCACCGTTCAACTCTAAAGTAGCCTTACGGAATGTATTTTGGCTACGCAGAAACTCCTTGTAGTAATCCACATTCGGATAAAGAAGGTCGTTTACTCCTGACGAGTTACGGTATCCTTCCAAGTCTTTCTCCCTATAGAAAGGAGACATACCGTCGTTTTCACGCGCTTCATTGAATAATTTGGCATAATTATAAGCATCCATATATTTCGGCAGACGTGTTGTTGGCTGCACACCGTATTCCACTCCAAAGCGAATGATACGCTTATGTGCTTCACCACGTTTGGTACGCACTAATATTACTCCATTGGTAGCTTGCGCACCATACAAAATCTTAGCCGAAGCATCTTTCAAAATCTCTATGGATTCAATCTCTTCGGGGAGTATATCATCAATCGGACGTTCAATACCGTCAATTATGACTATAGCATTATTTGTCCCGTTATTATGCTGCCCGCGAATATAAAGTGACGAATTATCATAGCCAATTCCACCTGTTCCGGCAATGGCAATCAATCCGGCAGCCTGCCCCTGCAACGTATTAGATAATTGCAATTCGGGCATCGTTTTCAAGTGTTCAATATTCACCTGACCAATAGCTGCAGTCAAGTCGGACTGATACGTTTTCCCACCATCTCCGCGTTCATATCTATCACGTTCTGTAGAATATAATCCTTCCAGTTCCAATTCTATGACATTCGGGCATCCGCCTTCCTGTAAGTTAATCACTGCATCCTTATATCCGGGAGCTTCTATCAAAAGAGTACCGTTTGCCTTCGTTTTAAGAGCAAAGTTACCATCTATATCTGTGTAATGAATGATCGCTCCGCCACCACTCATCACCGTGACATCACTCAATGGCTTTCCTTCAGTGTCGGTTATCCGGGATTTTATCTCAATCACCGGAACCTTTTTCTTGTTATTCTTACTCTGGGCTTTCGCATCCGTTGCAACTCCCATCAAAAAGAACGATGCGAGCAATCCCATGAAAAATATACGATATCTGTTTTTCATAAACATCAATAATTAAGTAATTACCAACCTGGATTCTGTTGTAAATTTCGAAGTGCATTTACATCATGCTGTGGTAAAGGATACCAGTAATTTCGCATATTTGAGAATCCACGAATTTCATTGGTCATATCAAATTTCTCATAAGTGAAACTTGCAGGTCGGGTCTTGTCTCCATAAGGACCTACCGGATGAAATTTAACTCCTTTAAGCGGAGCGGCTTCTTTAAACAAATCATGCATAATCATCCAACGACGTACATCCCACCAACGATGGTGTTCGAACATCAACTCTACACCACGCTCACGACGATAAGCTTCACGGAATTTATCGGGATCATTCACAATGTCCGATGGCAAATCCGTTACACCGATACGGTTGCGAACTAAATTGATAGCGTCTTTTGCAGTCATTCCACATTCCTCTACGGTTGCTGTAGCACTTCCTGTTGCCTCAAATGATGCTTCGGCAAAATCCAAATAAAGTTGCGTGGCACGGATAAATACTGTTTGTGCACAATATCTCAACCATTTGTCATTGCCACTAGGAGAGTGTTGACCATGAGCTTCTTCCCATAGAAACTTACGGCACATAAAACCTGATATGTCACGTCCTACCGTATGTTTAGACGATAAGAAATCGTTATAAGGTTTCGACCCAACCCACAAACGTATATAATATGGGGCTCCATTCTGATAAGTGCCCCATAAATCTCCTGGAATCAGAATGTTATTATAAAATCGAGGATCACGTTTAGTGAAGGCATGTTCCGAGTCAAATTGATAACCGGAACGCGTATCATCTATCGGATAATATATTCCATCATCCCCCTGACGTTCATACATATTAACAGCATTCAATGTCGGGCATGACATGGCAAACGCTTCAGAACCAGTACCGGTTGCCAATTCCGGATAGAGCCAAAATGCACGTAATGTTTTAGACCGGTCGGTCGTACCTTTAATATTACGCCGTGTCCAAATGTGTTCTGGTTGCTTGAGTTGAGTATCCGAAAACCAGAAAATATTTTTATATTCTTCTTTTGTTTCCATACGAACCCCTGTCAGACTCTCGTTATTCTTCATATAAGTGATAGCCGCCCAAGCTGCCTGTGCTGCCTTTTTCGCTCTTTCCTTGTCATAGCCCTTAACCTCAACCGAGTTCAAATCATTCTGCATCAGAGGACTGGCGTCATAAAGCAATGCCATTTCTTTGAATGCCATAGCAGCCAATTTTGTAGGACGTCCATATTGAATATCTTCCCAAGTATCGGGTAGCATTTGAATAGCCTGTTCGATATCACCGAGCATCCAATCAGAACTTTCGTGATAAGTAACCCGGGGAATATCATCATCACCACCTTCGAAGACACGATCAATTATCGGCATACCACCATATCGTTTAATCACTTGAAAATAGAACCATGCCCGATAAAAATAAGCTTGTCCCAAAATCTCTTTACGCTGCTCTTCCGTCAACGGCACTTTATCAATATTCGCAATAACACGATTGACTATACGCAACGCCGGATAAGCTTTTCCTATAGGTGTCTTATCTCCATTACCGATTTCCGTTACATTCTCATTCTTTCCGGTCAACAGCCATGAGCCTGAAAAGAATTTGGCGAAAACCGTTTTATTGTATACCGCACCCATTTCGTCTGCCATTACACCGACGTATGTACGCGCATAGCTACCGCCATCAGTACCTTCGAACCAGTTATAATTATCCAGTTTAGGATACACCTTATCCAGAAATCCACGAATTGATTCGTAACTGGCATAGATTACCGTTTCTTCAAGCCCGCCGGCATCTTCCCTCTTGTCCAGAAAGTCTTCGCATCCTACTGTAAGAAAGAGCATGAGTCCGGTGAATATGTATATACATTTTTTCTTCATATTACTCATATTATTTGCTGTTATTAAAATGAGAGTCTTATACCTGACGTAATCGAACGCAGGATAGGATACCCCGTTTGATTACCTTCCGGGTCAATACGATCATCCCCTCCCCAAAAAGTCAACAGATTGTTTCCTGTCACATAAACCTGCAAATTGGACATACGTACCGGTTCGAGCCATCGTTTCGGTAACTTATAGCTGATTTCCAGATTCTTCAAACGCAGATAAGAGAAATTCTGATAACGATATGTACTCTCGGTTCCATTAAAATCACCATCATTTTTCAGATGTAGGGCAGGTGCCATAATGCCGCTTTGATTGGCTGTTGCCGGGGTCCATGCACCCAGTGCTCCAGGTTGGGCGTTAATTTTAGTGCTCTTAAAGGAAGCAAAGTATACATGATCTACCAGTTTATATATACCCGTCGGAGCGTATATCATCGCACTAAAGCCAAGTCCTTTCCATTCAAATCCCAACTGTAGACTATACGTATGCAACGGATAATTAAGTTCAGACACAGCCACTTTATCAGATCCATTTAAAATGCCATCCGCATCAAAGTCAATGTAGACCAAATCACCGGGAGTCACCTTGCCCGGAGTAACAGAATTAATCGCACCGCTTTGGGCATAATTGAATACATCGTCAATTGACCCATAATTACCAATAGCCAAATAGCGTTCCAGATGCCCGATAGGTTTGCCAGCCTTTTTCAGATGCTCCGGTGATTTGAACGGGTCATCCTGAAATACAATACGGTTTTCACTGGAAGCCAAGGTAAACCCGACATTGTAACGGAAGTCCTTCCCGATCTTATCTTGCCAGCGCAATTCTAACTCAAATCCGTGATTTTTGGTTTTACCCATATTTAAAGCATTGAAGTTAGCGCCAGCAATCGGCGAAGTAGTATTTGGTTTCATTAAAATATCTTTCCGGTTTTCATCAAACAAATCAAGGGTCATTGTAAGTTTATCCCAAAGACCAATCTCAACACCCAGGTTTTGCTTAGTCGACTTTTCCCATGTAGAACCTAAATTGCATTTTGTATTTATAACCATAGAACAACCAAAACTAATCAGAAATATCCGAGTGTAAATC
>ERZ1108167.470-NODE-470-length-19208-cov-108.837467_pt1 | contig 19208 bp, 14 predicted proteins | sample MGYA00403703_ERZ1108167 | MGnify/ENA primary metagenome ERZ1108167 (study PRJEB35170, sample SAMEA104062411) | human gut metagenome | biome: human gut; feature: human-associated habitat; material: faeces | place: Denmark | collected 2012-05-11 ...
TTGTCCGAAGCGCACGCGAAGCGAGCGGTAGCGGTGCGCAAAGGCGCGATGCCGAACTTTGCGTCAAACCGAAGCACCCGAAGGACACGGATATTAAAGACTTTACATCTGCATAAAACGTCCTTCGGGTGCTTTTATTTAGAGTCCTGCCGTTTCGTCCGAATCGTCGGAGAGGAGCACCGCCGTGATGCCTTCCGACGGCTTGTCTTCGGTACGGGCGGGAGCGGGCTCGGGGTCGTCCTTGTTCGCGAAAGAGACGTACTCGCCCATCCAACGCATCTCCACTTCTCCGAGCGGGCCGTTACGGTGCTTGCCCACGATTATCTTGGGAGCGGCGGCGTTTTCGGGCTGACCGTCCTTATCCGTCTTACGGTATATGAACAGTATGATGTCGGCGTCCTGCTCGATCGCGCCCGACTCGCGCAGGTCGCTCATCTGCGGCGCGCGCTTGTTCTTCTCGCTCTCTCGCGAAAGCTGGCTGAGCAGGAGTATGGGCACGCCCAGCTCCTTTGCCGCGAGCTTCATCATACGCGAGATCTCGGAAACGTCCTGCTGGCGGTTCTCCGTGCGCTTGCCGCTGCTCATGAGCGTAAGGTAGTCCACCATCACGAGGTCCAGCCGCTTCTGCTCGCGCTTCAGGCGGCGGCACTTGGAGAGTATATCCATGGGCGTGGTGAGCGACGTATCGTCTATGAACAGTTTGGAAGCGCAGAGCGCCGAGCGCGCGTTGGTTATCTTGCGCCACTCATCCGCGCTCTTGATCTCGCCCTTGCTCATGCGCGCGAAATCCACATGCGCGAGCGAGCACAGCATACGCTTTGCGAGCTGCGAAGCGGGCATCTCCAGCGAGAATATGGCGCACACCGCAGGCGTGGCGGTCTTTATCGGAGAACCGTCCGCCGAAAGATGCGCCGTAGCGACGTTGCTTACGATGTTCATGCCTATACTCGTCTTGCCCTGACCGGGACGGGCGGCGATGATGACGAGGTCGCCCGCGCCGAGACCGCCGAGCAGATAGTCGAGGTCGCGGAAGCCCGTCTGCAAACCCTTCTTGGCTTTGGGGTCGCGGTACACCGCGTCGAAATCCGCCACCGCCTCGTTGACCGCTTCGTCGAAGGGGCGCAACGCGTGTATACCCTGGCTCTCGGCGACGTCGTTCACCGCGCGCTCGGCGAATTGCAGCGTTTCGAGCGCGTCCGACGAGGCGTAACACATCTTGAGTACCTCGTTCGCGGCGTTCATGAGGCGGCGCAGCTGCGAATCCTTGCGGATGATATCCAGATGAGCCTTATAGTTCGCCGACGTCGCGAGGTATCCGGACAGCACGCTTATATACTGCGCTCCGCCCGCTTCCGCGAGCGCGCCCATACCGTCCAGCTCCTGCGTGACGGTGACGAGGTCTATGGGACGGTTGTCGTTCCATATACGGTTCATCGCGGAGTAAATAAGCCCGTGCGAACGGTAATAAAAATCCTCGGGCTTCAGAAGGTGCATCACTTCGATGGGCACGTTCTCGTCCGTCATCATGCAGCAAAGCAGACCTTTTTCCGCCTCCTCGCTGTGCGGCGGCACCTGCCCCACCACGTTGGGATGCCTGTCCAGCCCGTTATCCGTTTTTCTTTTGGTATTCTCGCTCATTTGTTCAATTATACCGCATAATATCCGCAAAGTCAATATATCTCGCGGAAACTTTTCGCGGCATGCACTATAGCTTCGAACGTACAGATCCGTCGCAGTTGCCCGTATTTCGGATATGTTATCCCGTTCCTGTCAAGATACATTTTTATCTCACACGACATGAAAAATGCCACGGATGCAAATTCAGTTGCATCCGTGGCCCGACTGTTCGTTTTTCCGATATTATATGTTTTCCAAATCGCCTTTTGCAACTTTCATGCCAAGTTCAAAAGTTGAATCGCAATAAATATTTATCTTGTAATTCTTATTTTAGATATATGGTTTTTTTAATATTCCAAGCTTCATAGCCAAAATATTTTATGACACATAAAATATAAAAGGCGGCACAAATCGTGCCGCCTTTTATGCTCATAAATGAACAACTCCTTACTCCACAAACGAGAAATACACTTTAGCCTTTTTTATACTTATTCATAATATTGCATACTATTTTTGTTAGCAATATCGCCGTTAATAGATCCTTACCGTCTTCATTGTTAATATTTAGAGATACGATATTATTTATAGCTTTTAAATCGTCATCTGAAAATATATTAACATCCTCTTTAAATCTTTCGCCAGCGATAAACGCCGCCACGTGTTCTGCTATATAATCTTCTTCTAATTCAAATTGATGATTTAGCAGTTTTCGAACAGGTAATTCAAGATAAGCTTTTAACAACATTAATTCAAATTTTTCTATCTTTTTCATCTTTTTACCTCATTTCATCCAAAACGTTAATATCTTACCGATCGATGTAAAATGTCCATTTATTCCCGCCTTGCCTATCCATGTCCAATGTGGACTTAGCGCTGGATTCCTAGCAACAAAGCTCAAAGAATTAGCATTTCTAATTGCAAAATTTGACGCTTGTTTAATGTAATTTACAATATTTCCAAATCCGTCACCATGAATTTTATAATGATGTACCATAGTTTTAAATGGTGTTGATGTTCTGTAACTTGTTCCAGCTTGCCACATCTTTGCCGCTTTAATAACGCGTATTCCGCTACCTATCGCTCCGGTTATACCGCCCATGATCGCACCGAACATAAATCCGCTTGCTGCACCGTCAATAAAGCCGCTGAAAAATCCGTCACCGGACAATGCCGAAGAGATCCCGCCTATCGTCCCCGAGATCAATGCTCCGGATATGGCTCCAGCTACTGCACCCTTAAAGGCTCCTGCAACGATAAATCCCGCCACTCCGGCTGACGCTCCGCCGGTCACGATCGTATCTATCGCTAATGCCGCAATTATCAACCCTCCAATCAACCATTGCCACCACGGCATACCTTCTTCCGCTTCTTCTTCGGGGGTGTTCGGATCTCGCGACAAGTCCGTCGTTATCGTATATGCACTGACGATGAACTCAAGTATATTATCGCACATTATCCCGTTCCTGTCAAGATACATTTCGGAAATTGCCGTGGGGATATCTATTGCGTCGAGATATATACCTTCCCACGGATCGTAGTAACGACCGTCGATGTAATAATATCCGCTCTCGCCGTCATAGTAATGCCCTCTCCAACGTATCGGATTCAGCTCCCCGATGTCGCCGTTATCCTCGGATACGACTTCTTTATGTACGGACGTTACCGTTACGTTCCCGTAAAGGTCATACTCGTACCTCGCAACGGGAACTCCCATGCTGTCTTTTAGCATGACCACGCTCCCGAAGATATCTTTTACAAATGTATACGTACCCCACGCTTTTCCGTTATAATATCTTATCCCGCATATACCGTCCGCGTCGTATAGATATCTGATCTTCTTTCCGTCGCTCCTGTCCTCACCGAGAATTTTATACCCGTCGTAGTAGTATTCGGAAGTCACTCCGCCACCGACCTTCTTCGTGCGAATACCGTCGTAACCGTAAGTGTATGATGTACTGCTTCCGTCATAGAATGTTATGCCGCCGAGCAAATGCCCTCGCGACCACGCATACTGCTCGAGCGTGCTTCCGCTCGGTGCATACCCTTTTGTCTTGCGGTTGCCGTAATCGTCGTAAGTATATCCGAACGATACGAACGGCGTTCCGCTCACAACGGAACTTTTATACCTTCCGCATCCGTCGTAAGATATGCTCCTTGTAAATCCGCGCATATTGACGGAACTCAGTCGCCCGGTAGACGCGCTGTAAGTATATGCGTTATTGTCTACCACGCTGCCGTTGACGGTTATTTTTTCGCTCAGTAACCTTCCGAATAAGTCGTAAGTGTATTCTTTGACTTTGGTCTCGTTTATCTTACTGTAATCCGATTCGGTTGCGTTGTCTTTTACCTGCATGACTTCCGTGAGCTTTTTTACCCTGCCGGTATCGTCATACTCGCAAGACGTGTTGAAACGCACGAAGTTTGGATCTATACTAAAAAAGTAGACAAGAAAAAGCGAAGGCTGGTACAATAAAGTGGACAGAACAATTTTCACATCAAGGAGGACAATCATATGTCGGACAAGACCTATCCCAAGTACTCGGACGAGTTCAAGAAAAGTATCGTCACTCTTTACCAGAACGGTAAATCAATGTCTCAGCTTTCCAGAGAATACGGTATTTCCATGAGCGCTTTGTCTAAATGGGTAAAGAATTTTTCCGAAGTCAAGATCGACGACGATACCGTTGTTACCGCTCAGCAGATCAAGGATCTTCAAAAGCGCAACGCCATGCTCGAAGAGGAGAATCTCATCTTAAAAAAAGCGATTGCAATCTTCACTCCACACTCCGGCAAAGACTGAACGCCGTTCATGCACTTCGTTTTCAACACAGTATATCCGTTCTTTGCCGCGTCCTGCGCGTTAATCGCAGTTCGTATTACAAGCATTTCAATTCTACCGTTATCCCGCCGCGCGTTGCGGAGAATCGCATGATACGTTCGTGTATCTTACAGATATACTCTTCTCACGATTCACGTCCCGGCACTTACAAAATACAGAAACTGCTTGCAAGTGAATTTTGCATACACATTTCCGCGGGAAGAGTGTACCGTTTAATGAAAGATATGAAGTTGCCTTCGTTTCGCGCTAAAAAGCCTTGTTTTGTGTATGCAGATCTTTCTTTCGAGGCACAAAACTTACTTAAACAGAATTTCACGCAAAAGGCTCCCGATCTCGTTTGGTGCAGCGATATTACTTATCTTAAAGTACAGAACAAATTCTATTACCTGTGCGTGATCATAGATCTGTTTTCAAGAAAGATCGTAGCTTACAGGCTATCTTCAAAGATCGACGCCAAACTCGTAACGGATACTTTCTTGGACGCCTATGAAAAAGAAAATATCCGAAAGGACTTATGTTCCATTCGGACAGAGGCTCGCAGTACACGTCGGAGACTTTCCGTAAGGTATTGGATAATTGCGGAGTGGTACAATCTTTTTCGGCGAAAGGTCATCCTTATGATAACGCCGTGGCGGAATGCTTTTTCAAGTACCTTAAAAAAGAAGAAACCGACAGGCGCTATTACAAGACATTCAAAGATCTTCGGCTTTCCGTATTCCAATACATAGACGGTTATTACAACAGCAGACGACCGCATTCATCTCTCGATTACATGACCCCGCTCGCTTTTGAAAAGAAGTATTACGATGCCCTTGTCTGACGGCATGCCGTCAGACATCCCGAACCCTCTGTTTCTCTTATTTTTTGTCTACCATCTTTCTCTTTTTGCTGTCTATTTATTTGACTATGGTTCACCTTATCCGCTTTACGAACTCGTAATCCTCGCACAGTTGCATGTCCGTGAACCTGTCTTCGCCGATAAGCTCGCGCGAGAAAAAGTGCAGCCATATCGTCGGCCGCTCCGAGAACTTCACCATGGGCGGCGTCACCCCGTGGTCCGTCATGCGCACGGCATTGTGCCCCTGCGCCGCGCCGTACAGTATGCTCATCGCGGACGCGTCCGTCAGCCGATCGTCGGCATCGACGAACATTACGTACTCTCCCGTCGCGTTATCCAGGCACACGTTTCGCGCTCCGCCGGGGCTGCCGCAGCGGCACGTGAAGAAACGCACGTTCACGTCCGGGTGCAGCGCGCTCCACGCCCTTGCCGTCTGTTCGGTGTTGTCCGTGCACGAGTCGAACGCTATGAGAGCTTCGTACTCCGTTTTCGCGAAGTCCTGCGCCGCTATGCCGTCAAGGCATCTCACGATCGTCTTTCCCGCGTTCCGCGCGGGAATGATCACGCTGATCTTCATTTCTGTTCCCTCCCGAAAATAAATTACGAAAAAGTTCGTCCGTCTTTTCCGTTCGCACCCGTATATTACCATACGATTGTGGACAACTGTCTGTCCACAATTCATGCGCTGTATCGTTTTTTCGCAAAAATTTTTCAAATTTTCTCCGAAAACGTTTTACCTCGCTTTTCAAGCGCACGAAAAAACACGCCCGCTCGAAGCAAACGTGTTTTGTTCCGTATATATTCTTTCCGAAATCCTTTACGCCTGTTCGGCGGGCTGGTCGGCGGGCTTTGCGTCCGGGAAAAGAGCGCCGCCGTCGATGGGCGGAAGGATGAGCGGATTGATCATTGCCGCCGCCGTGAGGTTGGTTATCGCGCTGCGAAGGTACGGGAAGGTGGCGCGGGTCGCCGCAGCGACGAATTCGCGTTCGTCCTCGGCGAGCCATATCTCCTCTTCCAGCTCGAAGTTCGCGACAAGGCGTATCGCAAGATCGAAAGGCTTGGGATCGGTCTCCGTGCCGATCATCTTGACGGTCAGCTCGATGACGCGACGCTTGGGCATCTCCTTGATCTTCTTGATCTGGCGGTTGAACTCGGGTTTTATCTCGAACTTGGTCTGCGGCTCCGCCTTGACCACGTTAAGTCGGAAACGCATGTCCTCGCAATGCATCCCCAGCATCCTGAACTTTACCATTTATCTGTTAGCCTCCTTGAATTTCCTTATCGCCGCACGGCGCACGTGCGTTTTCGTCCCGATGCCGCCGCTCCCGGCACGGGAAACGTACCGCCGGCGACAACAAGCATTATGATTATATCATACCGAAAACATATTTGCAATAGTTTTACGGAATGTTTTCCGCGCCGCGAGCGGTCATGACCGAAACGTACACAAACTCTCACAAAACATTCACAAAACCGTCATAAAAGTTCTGTGAGAAGCGTTATATCCCCTACGATCTCAAGGTCGGGCGTCACGGGAGAATAGAGAGTCGGCGTCTTGTTTATCACGGCGACGCGCCCGCGGGTGAGGCGCAGGAAGCTCGCCGCGGGATATACCGACAGGCTGGTGCCACCCACGATGACGAGGTCTGCTTCGGCGAGCGCCTCGCACGCGCCTTCCGCTTCGCGTTCGGGGAGCTGTTCGCCGTAAAGCACGACGTCGGGTTTTATGAGCCCGCCGCAGCCGCATGTCGGCAGAGGGCGCAGACCGCGCACGTCCGCCGCAGTATACTCTTTACCGCACCCGACGCAATGCGCGCGGGACGCCGTGCCGTGAAGTTCGTACACCGTCCTGCTGCCCGCCGCCTGGTGCAGCCCGTCTATATTCTGCGTTATGACGGCTTTGAGCTTCCCGCGTTTTTCCAGCTCGGCGAGCGCAAAATGCGCGGCGTTGGGTGCGGCGTCGGGGATATCCAGCTCGGCGAAGAAGTAGTCCCAAAATTCCCGCGTATGCGTGAAGAAGAAATCATGGCTGAGGATGGTCTCGAAGGGGTATTTATACTTGCGCCCCGCAAGACCGTCCGGCGAACGGAATTCTGGTATACCGCTGGGCACGGACACTCCCGCGCCGCCGAAGAACACCGCGCTGCGGGAAACGTTCAGCATATTTTTCAGTTCTTTTATCTTTTCGGCGTTGTCGTTCATGGCATAAGTATACCGCGCCCCGCGCGAAAAGTCAATCGTAACGCGAGTAAGCGCGGCGGCATAGTATACAGCAGACACACCAAAGGAGAATATACGATATGCTGTTCGATCTTTTCGGAAGAAGAAATTGCTGCGGCTGCGCTTATCCCGAGCCGCGCGCGGAGCTGCCCGATCCCCTGCCCGCGTTCGACCGCTGCCCAGTTCCCTGCCGGCGCTGCGCCGACATGCCGCCGCGCACGATAGGGCTGTCGAGCGGTACGGGCTCCGCCGTGCAGCTCACCGCGAACGCGGGCGCGCCCACCGACTTCGTCATCGTCGGCAGCGGCGGTGCGGTCACCAAGTATGCTCCGCCCGCCCCTCTCGTGACGCTCACGCCCGACGAACAGTCCGCGGCGTTCGTTCTGCCCGAGCCGTCCGTCGTGCGGTGCTTTTCCGTCGCGTTCACGCTTTCCGCGCAGCCGACCTCTTCCTCCGCCGCGCTGTACGCCGCGCTGCTTGCCGCGCCGCTCGATTCGGACGAGTACGGTCTGGTCCCGGGCAGTACGATGATGCTCGCCCCCGCGCTCACGCCCGCGCTGCCCGCAGGCACCACGCTCGCCGCGTCCGTGCCCCTCTGCGCCCGCGTGCCCGCCAAGCTCGCCGCCATCCTCTTCGCCGCCGACCCTTCCCCCGCGACCGTCACCGGACACATTTCCGGAAGTATCTATGTGAAATAGAAATGCAGGCGGAAAGAGGGATTTCCTTGAAAGGATATCCCCCTTTCCCCCTGCACCCCCTATCCCCAAAGGAACTTAAAATAATTTATCCGTGATCTATTCTTGATCTGTCTTATGCCTCGCTGCCCTTCGCTCCGCGTACACTTCAGAGAGACGAAAGCGCACGGCAGCAACAAACGGCTTTGCAAATCGCAAAGCCGTTTGTTGCGCCCGCCGTGCGCAAAGGTCACCCCGTCGATCCGAAGCCGCCCGTGCGGGAAGCCGCGGCGGAGTCGTCGTCCGTAAGATAGTATTTGAGGAATATCCCCTGCGCGAAGCCCTTGCCCGCTTCCACGACGAGATCACGCGTACCGTTATTCGTCATTTTTATCATGATATGCCCTTCGTTTTCCGCACCGAAGTAGTCGGCGTCGATGATGCCCACGGTGTTGTCGAGTGCGAGACGGTACTTGAAGCCCAGCCCCGAGCGCGGGAAGATAGCGAGCACGCGGTCGTTATCCATGCGGCAGCGTATGCCCGTGGGGACTTTGACGGTACCGCCCGCGGGGATCGACAGCTCCGAAGGCGCGAAGAAATCGTAGCCCGCGCTGCCCGACGTGGCGCGGACGGGCAGTTTTATGCCGTCGTAAGCGGATTCGTCGCCGCCGTCCGCGATAAAGCGTTCGCGGCTCACTTTGGTAAAATAATTGCTCATGTCCCTGTTCTCCTTATAATGGCAAGGCGTCCCCGGCAGTGCCGGAGACGCCGAATGTCTCTGTTACGTTATTTGCGTTCCGCCTTACGCGTCGTACTTAACGACCTGGCTGAAATCGACCGCTTTGAGCGAAGCGCCGCCGATGAGCCCGCCGTCGATGTCCGGCTGAGCCATGAGCTCTTTGACGTTCTTCGGGTTCATGGAACCGCCGTACTGTATGCGCATACCGTCCGCAACGACGTCGCCGTAAAGCGCGCGCACTTCCGCGCGGATGCCCGCGATGGTCTCTTCCGCCTGCTCCGCGGTCGCGGTCTTGCCCGTACCGATAGCCCATACCGGCTCGTAAGCGATGACCACTCTTGCCGCGTCGTCCGCGGTGATGCCCTCGAACGCGCCCGTGACCTGCGTCTTGATGACGGCGTCCGTCTTATTGCCTTCGCGCTCTTCCAGCGTCTCGCCCACGCAGACGATGGGTTTGAGCCCCTTTTCGAGAGCGGTCTTGAGCCTTGCGTTCACGCTCGCGTCAGTCTCGCCGAAGTACTGACGGCGCTCACTGTGACCGATGATGACGTACTCGGTGCCCAGCTCGAGCAGCATATCCGCGCTGATCTCGCCCGTGAAAGCGCCTTTCTCCGCCCAGGCGACGTTCTCCGCGCCTACCTTGATGTTGCTGCCCTTGCAGAGCTGCACCGCTACGTCTATATCCGTATACGGCACGCAGATGACGACTTCGGCATTCGCGTCCGCAACGAGCGGCTTGAGAGCGGTGATGAGCTCGGTCGCCTGCGCTCTCGTCATATTCATTTTCCAGTTTCCCGCAATGATGGGTCTTCTCGACATGATGATATCTCCTTGCTTTTGTTTACGGTGCTATTATACACCACTCCGCAACGTTTTGCAAGTATTTTCGCGGGATACCGCGCCGAAAACGCCGAAGCGGAGGAGCGATCGCGCTATACTAAACGGAAGTCTCGCCTTTGAGGACGTCGCCTATGCGCAATACGGCGAGGGCGTCGCCTTCGCAAACGCGGGTATCGCCGCGGGGGACGAGGGCGGAGCCCGAACGGCGGATCATCGCCACGAGGGTGCCAGCGGGCAGAGAGAGCTCGCGGATGAGTTTGCCGTTCCACTTGTGCTTGCGGGTTATCTCTTCCTCATACATGCCGAAGTCGTCCTTGCCTTTGAACTCGGGCGCGGCGGCGACGAGCACGTCGCCCTTTTCGATACGCGTGTCGCCGGACGGCACTATCGCCTCTTTACCGCGCAGCACGAGCAGGATGAGGAATTCCTTGGGCATGACGTTCTCGCGCAGCGGCTTACCGTACCAGGGGTGATCCTCCCCCACTTCTATGCGTATGAAGCCAATATCCGAATCTTCCTCGTAATCGTTGAAAGTGCGCATGACGGAGCCGCTCGTGTCTATCATCTTCGCGCGGCGGGAGACGACGGGCAGCAGCGTGCCCTGCACGAGGACGGAGAGCAGTACGACGCAGAACACGAGGTTGAACAGATCGAAGGGCAGCGCGTCCGCGCCGACCATACCCATAGCCACGATGGCGAACACTATGGAAGCGACGCCGCGCAGTCCCGCCCAGCTCACGACCAACATCTTGTTCGGCTTTACGCGGAAGGGGGCGAGCAGCCCGCTTATGACGAGCGGACGCACCGCAACGGTGAGCACGGCGAATATGAGCAGCGCGGGAAGTATCACTTCGGGCAGCTGCGTGGGGGTGACGAGCAAGCCGAGCAGGAAGAATATCATCATCTGCGCGATGGCGGTAAGGCTGTCGCAGAACTTGGAGAACTCGCGCTTCTGCCCTATGCCCGAATTGCCCGTCATGATACCGCATATATACACGGCGAGGTAGCCGTTGCCGCTTATCGCGGCGACGCCCGAGATCGCCGAGGGCAGCTGAGGCAGCACGAACGCGAGGAGCGCGACCGCGATGAGGAATATCGTGCCGCCCTGCCCCACGCTCATGGGCAGTTTTTTGAGCAGGAATATCGCCGCGAAGCCGAGGGCGACGCCTACGAGCGCGCCGAAGCCTATCTGGCAGACGAGCAGCAGCACCGCCTCTCCCGCGCCGTACCCGGGCACGGAGAGCAGCGAAGCGAACAGCATGGTAAGCATATACGACATCGGGTCGTTGGAGCCCGACTCCATCTCGAGCAGCGACGACGTGTTGTACTTTAAGTTGAGCTTGCGGCTGCGCAGTATGGAGAACACCGAAGCCGCGTCGGTGGACGCGACGACGGAGCCGACGAGCATGCTCTCTATCCAGCCTATGCCCGCGCCGAACACGCCGTTGAGCAACGCGTAAGCCGCCGCTCCCAGCGCCGCCGCGGTGAGCGCCGTACCGCCCATGGACAAAACCGCCGCCTGCCCGAGAACGGGGCGCGCAGCTGTGAAGTTGGTGCCGAACCCGCCGTAAAATATGACGAAGATAAGGCATATCGAGCATACCGTCTCGACGAACGCGTAGTCGTCGAAAACTATGCCGACGGGACCGTCCTCACCGAAAAGCAGCCCGATACATATGAACAGCACGAGCGAGGGTATCTTGAGCTTTTCCGACAGCCGGTGCGCGAACACGCATATAAGTATGACCACACCGACGAGCAGCAGCACGAATATATAGTTCATTGCCCACCTCCGAAAAGAGTCCCCTCTTCATCCCTCGGCTATTATATCACGGACGGCGCGTACAAATCAAGAAAAACGCGTCTTATCATCCGAAAATCTCGCGGCTAAAGCTGCGAATTCGGTTATACGTTACATATGTGTGCAGGAGCTTAAAAAGAAGTGCCGCGCGGAAGCGCGGACCTTATGAAAGCCGTCCCCTGAGGCAGGGGAAGGTGGCGAGCACGAAGCGACAGCGGCTACGAACCGAAAGGGGTTGAAGTTTGTTTTATGAGCGGGCAGTATATAACGGTAAAGCTCGTACATTTATCCTGCCTCAACCCCTATCGCCCCGTGTGGGGCACTTCCCCCTGCCGCAGGGGGCAGCATTTCGGACTCGCATTCGCTCGTGAATTATTTGGTTTTGACTGAGGCTCGGGGACTCACTCCCGCTCGTGAGTTTATCCCGCGCGAATGCGCGGACATTATTAAAGCCTTCCCTGATTGGTCAGGGAAGGTGGTGCGCCGCAGAGCGCCGAAGGCGCGAACGGCGTACCGGATGAGTCAAGGAAGCGGCAAAACATATAAAGCCTGCCCGTCGGACACAAACTTTTGACTCACCCGGCTCGCAGCCGCACTAACGTGCTTCGTGCTCGCCACCCTCTCTAACAATTAGAGAGGGCTGTTTCGGACTCGCCTGCGCTCGTGAATTATTTTCCCGCGCGGGAGCGCGGACACCTTATGAAAACCCGCCCCGATACCTTCGTGTTCGCCGCCATAGGCGGCTCGGCCGAGAAAAGAGGGCTGTTTCGGACTCGCTTCGCTCGTAGGTCATTAAAGCGCCGCGCAAGGGTAAAAGCGAAACGGCAGGCTGTGAGGGTTGCCTGCCGTTTCTCGTGGCTGTGTCCTTACCCGACGAGAGTAGGATGTCGGTAAAGTAAGGTGTCGATGAAGTTGTCTTTATTGCCGCTCACAAACGGATCGCCGTTACGTTCAGGCGTTCTCGCCCGACGCCTGTTCGGGCGTCTACCAGGTAACGGTGCCGGTCACGATATCGTTCTGCGCTGCCGCGTTGGTTATGACCGTGAAGGTCGAGGTATCGTTCACCGTTATCTTGCCGTTATTGAACACTCCGTAACCGCTCGGCGGATCGACGTCGAACGTCACTTTCGCGCCGTTCTTTGCGGTTATGGACTGACCGGTGCCGTCGAACCATACGCCGAACGTCCAGGACGCGCAGTTCTCGCTGCTGCCGACGTACAGCTCAGCCCCGTCTACCACGACGTTGGTATTGATCGCCGCCGGGCTGTTATCGCACGACTCGGCATTGAACAGTATCTCGAGTTTCGTGCCGGAACCGGAAACGGTTATCGTACCGTTGCCGCCGTCCACATGAACGCCGTTCACACCGCTTGCCGAGGTACCGCTGCCCTTAGCGTTCTTGCCGAGTACGGTGACTTCAGCGCCGCCGGTCACGGTGATATCGCCGCTCGTCGCGATGTTGGAACAATTCACGGTCACGCCGTTTATCGTAAGCGAGCCGCCGGCTTTTATCGCCGCGTGATCGAGACGTTCCGCCGAAGCGGGAGCGTATGCCGTGGCGATTATCGTGCCGCCGCCGCTTATCGCGATGTTTCCGTCGGAGAATATCCTGCCGTCCGCCATCATAAGGGTAGCACCGCTGCTTACGGTAAGCTCGCTCACTCTGAAGCTGCCCTTGACGGATATATCGCGCGTCACGTTGAGCTTATCGAACGTCAGCGTAAACTCGAGAACGATGGTCTCTACGGACTCGTTTTCCAGCGCCTTATTGAACGCCGTCACCGTATTTACGGTAGCCGTTTCGCCGGATATCACGGGATCGTCTGATACGCTGCCTTCGTTCTGCTCGGGAGCCTTGACGTCTTCGGGGCTATGCACCCACCGGACGTATTCGGAGCCCTCCTTCACAAGTCCGGAAGGCATATCGTAACCTTCCACAGCTATAACGTTGAAGCTCGTCTGGTACTCGCCCGGCATCTCGTTCCCGTACACATACACGCTTCCGCCGTTAAGCAAGCCGCCCGCTCCCGGGAGTCTGTCGTTCCTTACGTCGAACGTCACCAAGGCACCGTTTTCCGCGACGATCTTGTTATCCGAGCCGTTGAACCATACGCCGTATCCCCAGGAAGCGCTGCCTTCCGTGCTGCCGACGTTGAATGTCGCACCGTCGACGAATATCTTGCTGACTTCGAGCGCCGCGGGACTGTTGCCGAACGCGGTGTCGTCGTACAGTACGTTGAATTCCGTACCCTTGCCGCTCACGGTAAGGGAATTTCCGTTGGACTGCACGCCGTTGAACGCTCCGTTGCTCGTGACCGAACGGTCGCCGTACACGGTGACTGCCGCTCCGCCCTTGACGTCTATATTGCCCGTCGTATACATGCCCTTGCAGTCTACGTCCGCGCCGTTTATCGTCAGCTTGCCGTTCGCGTATACCGCGGCATACGTCGCGCGGTCGCCCGAAGAAGGAGACCATGTCGTCGCGACCACCTTGCCTTCGCCGGATACGGTAAGATCTCCGCCCGACGTTATGCGCCCGTCATCCAGAGTAAGCGTCACGTCTTTAGCCACGCTCACTGCGCCCGCGGATATGCTGCCGCCTACGACTATGCTGCGGTCGAATGTCGCCGTACCGTCGAAGGACAGGTCCTCCGTCAGGCGAATATAGTCGATCTCGTTTCTATCGTAAGCAGTTTCGAACTCATCTACGGTGCTTGCTTCCGCCGCGTCGCCGTACACGTCGAAGGAGTAAGAGTACGTTTTATCGCGGAAGGTATAGGTCGCGGTGACCGTCACCTTCTTGTCGCTGACGATTATCTCGCCGTCCTTCATGTACTTTTCGTCGGCGGTAAACGTAAGATCGTGCTTGCCCTTGGTTATCTTCTGCGTTTTGCCGTTAGAGAGCGTCGCCACGATGGAGATACCGCTCGAGCTGAATTCCTCGTTCTGTCCGTACAGGTAATGCACGGTATTCGGCATTTTCGCTATTTCGGTGTTTTCGACTTTGAGCTCTTTTACCGTTACCATGCAGGTCGCGGCAGCTTCGCCGTCCTCCGCTTTCGCGGTTATGACCGTATCGCCCGCTTTGACGGCTTCCACGACGCCGTTCGCGGTGACCGTTGCCACTTCCGGATTGCTGCTCGAGTAAACTACCTTTCTGTTCTCCGCGTCCTCGGGAGCGACGACCGCCGTAAGGCGCTCGGTCTCCGTTTCGTAAAGTTCGATCTCCGTCTGCTCGAATGTGACGGTATCCACGTGGACGACGAGCGCCGCCGGTATGATGACCGCGAACAGTACGATGATGAACGCTATGAGCACTACGGCTCCCGCGCCGCCGATGATGAGCGGCGTCTTGTGCTTGACCGCGAACTCCTTGGTGTTCGTTTTGAAGTTCGCCCAATCCTCGTCCACTTCCGCCTGCTGCTCTGCCGTCAGCTTTTTGGTCTGGCGCATGAAGCTCGCAACGAGCGCGACGACCATGGCTATGACCGTGAACACGAGTTCGAATATCAGTACCCCGTCCGAAGCCGAAGAGCTTATAAGGCTTTCGTTGCCGTTCATATAGTATACGAGTATAGTGCCGACGGCTACTATCGTGATACCGAACGCGAGAGCGAGGAACGCCGCCTGGAGCAGCGGGATGATACGCGTGATCGCGTTTTCCTTTACGAAGAAGTACACGAGGGGAAGCAGGAACGCGCAAAGGTAGAGGATGAACACTCCCGCATTGAACAGTTCGTTAGCTCCCATGTATGCGGCGTAGAATATCGTCATGAACAGACTGAGCACGGACGCCGCAAGGCTGAAGTAAAACCCTATGGGTTTGTCTTTGAATAATTTCTTAAACATTCTCCGCCTCCTCCGGCGCATTCCGTGCTTCCTTGTGCGCAAGGATCTCTTTGAGCACCGTGCTGCCGATGAACAATGCGCCCGTCACCGCGGTGAGCACAGCGAATACGATGATGATCGCGCTTATCATGGTCTCCCACCAGTTGACGACATCTACTATGACGGTATCCGTGGACAGACCGTTCGTCAGATGGCTGTTCGCATACGCGTAATAGAAGTGTTTGTTCGCTTCGCGGAGCGCCTGCAACATATAGCCGTCGCCGCCGTTTATCGCGTCTCTTACCGGATTGATGTTGTTGTAGTCCCATGTAAGGCACCACATGTCATTGCCTGCAACAAGGCTCTCTCGCGTATGCATGTACGTCTGGTACGCATCGGAGATTATCACGCCCTTGAAGCCCCACTCGCCGCGCAGGATATCCTGCTGCATGACGCTGTGCTGGGAGAACGTGCGCAGACCTACGCGGTTATACGAGGTCATCGTGCTGTTCGAGCCGCCGAGAGTGAACGCACCTTCGAAGCCGCGCATGTCGTTCTGGCGGAACGCCTGTTCGTTGGTAAAGGTGCAAAGTCCCTTACGGTTGGTCTCCTGGTTGTTACCGACGAAATGCTTGGGCGCGGTCACCACGCCTTTGGAGCGCATAGCCGCGACTTCCACGGATATGCACAGATAAGACATGTTCCCGTCCTCGCTGTAATACTCGAAGTTGCGCCCTCCGTAAGGCGTACGGTGCAGGTCGGCGCCCGGGCTCCAGAGCTGCGGACAGTTCGCGAACATGGACTCTTCGCCGAGCATCTCTCCGCGGCGCTTCAAAAGATCGTAATTATACGTCTGAGCAAGCACTATCTCGTTGGGGAACATCGTGCACTCGCCGTTGATGTGTTCCAACGGCTTACCGTCGCTGCCGTATATCTTGAAATAGTAATGTACGCCGTCGGGACCGTCGTCGTTATTGTGACTAGGCTTGCTCACGCTCGATACCTGGGGCGAGCCCCACTGCTCGGTGATAACGGAAAGCATATCTTCCACAGAGAGCTGGTCAAGGAACATATCCCACTTTTCGTCGTCATCGTAGTCTATGTTGTACATGCTGACGAAAGGTATACCGTTCTGCGCGCCCTGAGTGAAATCGGATACCGCGGGAGCGTCTTCGGGGATAATATCCTCGTAATAGTTGCCGCCTATCTCGCGCGCCATTTCGGGAGTGAGCTCTATACTCGTAGGTTCTACGGGGAAAGTGCCGCTCCAATCGGCGCGCGTAAGGTACGTCACGCTGTCTTCTATCCAATAATTGAGGTCCGCGTCGTCCAGCCGGTTAGTCACCTCTACGCCCTCGTTCCAGCGAGAGTAGCGATACGTCTCGGTATCGAGCTCCTCCTGATTCCACTTCCAGACGTGGCTGCCCGCGTCCGCCGCGAATGCGCTGCCGTCGTGGTTTTTCATGCCGCTCGCGCCCTTATTCGCAAGGATATAGTTGAGAGCGTCGTGTACGCTGTCGCCCACCGCAAAACGATAGTCGCCCGCGTCGAGGATGTAACCCGTAACTCCGTCTTCGTTGAGCCCCTGGTAGTCGTAAGACGCAAGAAGGTATTTGTCTACGGTTATCGTTATCGTCTCGCTGTCGCCTTCCTGATCTTTGGGCGCGAGGAGACCCGTCTTGCCGAAGCCTACGAGCTGAACGGCGCTCTTCTCCACGCCCCACTCTTCATACGGCGCCTGCACATACAGCTGCACCGAGCGCTTACCCGCAACGTTACCTTCGTTAGTGACTTTGACTGCGATCTTGAACTCTTTGCCCTCATCTTCGGGATCGTAAGAGCATTCCTCTTCTACTATCTCGAGAGAGAAATCCGTATAAGACAGACCGTAACCGAACGGGAACTGCACTTCGGAAGAATACGTCCAGCTGCCTTCCGTGCTGGAACCGACATCGCTGTCCGCGTCGCCGTTACCGAGGATGACGTCCTCATAGCGGGTCTCGTAATACTTATAACCGACGTAAATGCCTTCGGCATGAACGACATAATGCGAAGTATATTCGCTGCCGTCGGACACTCCGTTTTCCCATGTGAGCATACTGCCCGCATTGGTAAAGGTAAAGTTACCGAAGTTGGTCATCGCGGGAGCGGAGAACGAGTTGTACGCCCAGGTATCGACGAGCCTTCCCGAAGGATTGGTCTCGCCGCAGAGTATGCTGCCGAGAGCTATCGTGCCGTAATAGCCGTAGCCCGCGGTATAAAGGCATGCGTCCACGTCATACTCGTCCAGCCAATCCGTTTCGATAATGTTTGCCGTATTGAGCACGACAACGACCTTTTTGAATATCCCCTCAGCCTTGCACTCCTTGATCATGGAGAGCATGTCCCTTTCTTCGGGATTGAGCACAAGGTAACTTCTGTTCGGGTCTTCGACCGTATAGCTCGGATCGTCGAGACCGTTCCCGCGTCCCGTCGGGCAATCTCTCTCCTCGCCCGCCGTGCGCGCGAAGAACACTATTGCGGCGTCGCCGTACTGCGAAAAAGATCCGCGGATGCCATCCTGGTCGTAAAAATCTTTCGTGACTTCGTACAGCCGCCAGTTTCTGTCTCCAAGTTTACGTTCCTCACGCGTGCCGCTGCCGTAAGTCCCGCTGCTGCGAGCATTGGCGTAAGCGTTATAAAGCGTGTCGTTTATATTGAATCCCGCCTGAGTAAGCCCGTCTTTAACGTTGACCTGCGGGTTGCCCTCGTAAGTGGGACCGCCCGAATACGGTTTATACATCGGGTTCTCGCTGGCATTACCGAAAAGGCTGATGCTTGCGCCCTTTGCAAGGGGCAGAGCGGGAGCGCCGTCCGGCATTATATCGTTTTTAAGCAGTACCGCACCCTCTTTCATCTCGTTTATCGCCTGCTCTTTGGAAGCGGCTTTGAGCGCATTGAATTCATCGAGCGTGGGGTTTTTCACATCTTCGGCAAATTCGCTCTTAAAGTGAGCCGCGACTTCCGCATTACCCGTTTGTACGGGTCTTGACGAAGTCAGCCCGAGAAACGAGTTGATCGCTGTTTTGTTGGCGTATGCCAGCTGCGCAAGAAAACAGATGATGAGCGTGAGCACTAAGAAGATCGCCACGAGCCCTCTCCAGACATTTGCGCTTTTGGCGAATCCGCCGGCAAACTTGTTCATTCTTTTTCCTCCTGTTATATTCTGGAATTTATTCGCATGCCATTCCGGTATGGCGATGACGATGACGGCTGCCGCCGCCTGCTGCCGATTACCCGGATATCACGAGACATTCCTGCTGTTTTTGCAATAATATCCCGCAAATATTTCATTATCCACCATAAAATTAACACAAATACGCTGCCTTTTCTGCTATATTCTATCCTCCTTTAATAGCTTTACTATGAATAATATATCATATCCCCTCCCCACGATTCAAGACATCTGCTGTCTTCTTATAGACAATTTCCGTCTTTTCCGTGGCTTAAGCGGACGGATCGCCCTTGCGCGGCGTTTTACCGCCGAACAAATAGGGCGCACACGTCATTGACGTGCGCGCGAAAAAATAGTTACAAGCGAATGCGAATCTGAAACAGCCCTCCACGGAGCAACCGTAGAGGGCTTTTAAGATGTCCGCGCGCTGCGCGGAATAAATTCACGAGCGTAAGCGAGTCCGAAACAGCCCTCTCTTCTCAGCCGAGCGCCGAAGGTGCGAACGCCATCAAGCGTAGCGCAGATATTGTTAGAGAGGGTGGTGAGCACGAAGCACGTCAGTGCGGCTGCGAGCCGGGTGAGTCAAAAGTTTGTATCC
>ERZ1108167.490-NODE-490-length-17066-cov-5.695374_pt1 | contig 17066 bp, 20 predicted proteins | sample MGYA00403703_ERZ1108167 | MGnify/ENA primary metagenome ERZ1108167 (study PRJEB35170, sample SAMEA104062411) | human gut metagenome | biome: human gut; feature: human-associated habitat; material: faeces | place: Denmark | collected 2012-05-11 ...
TTCATATATTTATTTTTTTATTTTTATATAAATAATTGGACACACTGGACACATATTACTATTTAGATTAGCAGTTATCTGCTTTTTGCCCGTGTCCAATTAGTGTGTCCAAGCGTGTCTAGTGTGTCCAATTATTGCACTATATCAAAATTAATCGATGTATAGGCTTGAATATTTATTTTTACGAACATTCATACCTATTAAATAATTGGACACACCTCAAATAATTGGACACACCTACTTACCTTGATTTTGTTTATACATTGATAGGAGGTCTGCACCTTCCTTTATAAACGCTCTCTGTGGGCCGTAAAGCCTGCCAAAACGTGCTTTTCCTGTCCCTTTTGTATATGGGTTCCAGCCTGGCGTTGATTGTAAGATGTCAATAATCTCTCTAGCCTTTGCGTTCTGCAGGTTCTTCCTGTCCCCGCCAAGCACTTCACACCATATCTCAAGGGCACACACTCGTTCCCGCTGCACTGAACCACAATGATCGTCATCGCCATAATTAGCGACATAATCTCGTCTGTCGTAGATATCCATTGTTTCCCAGTCTTCAGGAAGTAGCATATCGAGGTATTCCTCAATAAGCCCTACGAGTTCACCACCTTCTGTGTGTGATAATTGAATTCTAAGGGCTTCTTCTTCAAGTGCTCCTTCAAGAACTAACGGTTCACCTTCAGACCAATACACGAACGCTTCTGCCCATATTTGGTCAATATCATCTTTCGATAGTTCCCAGGAGTGTTTATTCTTCCGTTCTTTATCGCCAGTGATTGGCCAGAATCGGCGGTTACCGGTGCGGTCTTTTAAGAACATAAGGTTGTTAGTAGAACCGGCGAATACACACTGGCGAGGGTACTCTTCGGTGCGCCGTCCGTATGGAGAACGGAACCGGTCAGAGGTACGGCTGATAAAGGCCTTAACGATTTCATTGTCGTTCTTGTAGGTCGGTGCAAGTTCAGCAAGTTCGACTATCCAAGAACCTTGAATTTGTTCTAGGGCATCTTTGGTTTTGATATCAACTAAAGAATTGTTAAACCATTTACGGCCTAACCGCTCCAAGATAAGGGACTTACCTAAACCTTGAGAACCATATAACACAATCGCCGTATCAAACTTAACGCCTGGATCCATAACACGGGCTACCGCACCACACGCCCATTTACGGGTAACAGCTCGAATGTAATCCGTATCCTCAGCACCGATATAATCGATGAAAAGAGTATCTAGTCTACATTCGCCGTCCCAAGTTAGCCCCTTTAGGTACTCACGCACAGGATGGAACTTGTTATCTTGCGTTACCTCCTGGAGCGCATCGTCGATAATGCCTTTACCCTTGATAAGGTATTTAGTAGCGAAGTAGTTACGAAGGCACGCATCGTCGGTATCTGTCCAGTAAGGGGTTTCGTCCTTACCCCGCCAAGGTAAATCGTCAATCACGACTAAGCGGTGTGCGAATTCGTCGAGTCGAATTTTACCTTTTAAAGAAGGGTCCTGTTTAAGTACTACCAAACAGTTGAACACATCAGACTCAGGAGTACCGTTTTTATCACGTTTTAGCTTTGATAAAAAGTCCTCGTCATCGTCTGTGATATCCTCGAACTCCATATCCGCCATACGTTCCTTATCGAGCAGAACAGGTGCGGCGCCGTCTTCGTTGACGAAGTCTATCATGTCTTTGTAACTTGGTAACTTGGTGACGGTGGTCTCATCTGCCGGGTCCTTATCTCCGAATAAGTGGATCCGGACCAGGTCAAACGCATTGACGAGTTTACCGCTGATAGGGTCGGTCGCATGGTTGGAGTAAGCAAAAGTATCATTATCATAAATTACTAAGCCACCTACCGAGCTACCGGCTACGTATGTGTACCGGTCTTCTACGGCTGTCGGTTCATAGACTTCAGGGAGAAATTTATGGATAGCTTCCGTGATACTGTAACTTCTACAAAAAGCACCGATAAGGCCCTTTTTCTCTAATGGGTTACCTTGCTTCTTAGCCGCATCAAGGCGAATCTGTGATTCCTTTTCTGATGTTGGCCAAAGGCTCGTATCACGCCAGTCTCTGTAGGTACTTAAATAGGTATCTACTGAAACAAGTGAGCCTTCACTATGCTGGTAAACGTACTCCACATCCTTAGGACGGCTTGGCCAATACATAAGACGTTCAGCCTGGTGCGTGGATGGGTCAAAGAACTCAATGCCGATGTTATCAGCAATCCGTCTCGAGACTGCTTGATACTCATCCGGTGTCATCGGTCTATCGACAGGGATAATAACCCGGTAGCGAGGATTGTCATCTGTGTGGCTGTGCGTACTATATAACACGTATTCCATACCACCTAATTCCATATCTAGGTCTACGATGAAATCTTCGCCAGGGTTATCCGCATCAAGAGTAATAAGGTATCGCTCTTTAACAGCCCCTCTAATCCGTCTACCATTACCAGGAATATAGCCACCTACAAAACCACCGACGTCTTTCTTTCGGCCTTGATCAGCCTTAGACATCTTGGCGTATTCAGCCGCCGTTTCATTCGTTACAGTAGGCTCGGCCAATTTATTGGCCAAAGCACTCCAAGTCATTTTCTGAGACTTCCAGCTACGGGCGGAGCGACTTCTGCCCGTAGCTATGATGATATTTGTATCCATATTACATCGCTCCTCCCTTTGCAAACTGGATATCTCGTACATACGCCGGAACGCATAAGCCGTGAGACGACACCCACTGCGTTACAGCTCCGTTAATATCGTGGTCTTCATATACGCCACGATTGTTTTTAAGTTTAGCCTGGTGTATTTCTACGAAGTCATCCGCATCATTAACAGGATTAACCTCGATACACGCTACAGGCTCGTTACATTTATAGACACCTACGATAGCACACGTTTCAGCTTTTACTTTTTTGATATAGGAGCTTACACAGTTATTAAGCTGTATACCCATATCAATGATGCCGTGAGTAGAACCGATAGCCATAAAGCGGTAACCGTTAACCATGTCAGCTAAAGCGCGATGTGTTTTACGTTGCTGTACGATTTCGTCTTCTACCTTGTCAAACTTTTGCATTCTTGTAAGGGTGTCATGTAGGCTTCTCACCTGGATGCGACTGCCCCATACCTCTTTACGGCGACTTCTTGATAACTCAAAATACATACTAGCTGTATCTCTGATATCGTGATAGGAAGGCGCATTTCTAATGAATAAGAACGCCTGGCGCTCGCCGTATTGATGACTAAGGATATTAACAAATTTACGAATGACAGATAAATCGCGGTCATCACGCCATAAAGGCCAAGACTGAATATAACTTGTATTATCAGAGTTATCTTTGATAACATCGACCATAGCCTTTTGATAGTCATTGTTCTTAAATAACGTAGCCATCACTTTGATGATCTTCGCATAGAAGAACGGCCTATCGTGTAATAACCGACGAACCCATCGGGTATCAGGTAAGTTATGAGCCTTGATTAAGGCCTTTACAAATGACTCACCTTTTATCGTTAACTCTAATACGTTACCCATACCAAGTATCTCGTTAGGGAATTTCCGATTATAGAAGTCATCATAGTCTCGTTTAAGACTATCATTGATAGCCGGTGCATCCGGAGCTTGTAATTTCCATACTAAGTTATGAAGTAGGTTATCTAGAGCTCCGTACTTGTTAGATACCTGTACGCCTTGTCTAATAGATTTAACTTTATACCCTACTGCCTTTGAAAGCTTCTCGAAGAACACTTCTTTTAACACCTTAGCGAAACATTTTAACTCATCCCTGTAGTTATGTAGTCTGCAGGCAGGAGTGGCTACGAACCAAACTAACGATGAAAGGGAATTACTAAAGCCCGACGGAGATACTGTCGCTTCTTCAACGACGTCGCTGCGTGAGCGCTTCTTGAGTATGGTAAATGTTTTTCTTTGCTTGAAGTCAAACCGTACTACATCAATGACATGAGATTTATAGCCTTTGTAAATCATCCCAGTATCGCCATCCGCGTACACCGTATCGTACTCAAATTGCACGTCCAATTTATCGCCCCTATCTATGATTGATAGGTCTAGGGAGAGAGGAACTGTGGCGCTATACCCAACTTCTGCAGTAAACCCCTTGGCGTTGATCCGCTCACCGCATTTTGGACAATAGAACTCATCTGATTCCCGGCAAGGCACTATCCCGAACCCATTAGATTCCATTGGCCAAAGATTAGCGAAGGAGTGTTCGCAAGGTACATGGTAATAACTTGCAGGGTTAAAAGGTGATACTTGATTGCGCCGTACCAGGTCGTACAGCCTTTGTACTTGTAGATTGAATAAGACATTCATAAGGCGCTATTCTTTCTTATAACAAATCGTCTAAATCATCTTCTTCAGGAGTTTCCTCAACTACTGGAGCTTCTTTCTTTTTAGTAGTACGTTTACGTTTTGGCTTTTCTTCTACCGCCGGAGTAGCTTCTGCCGCCACAGTTTCTTCCACCTTAGGAGCTTCTACTTTCTTGCCATTTAATATCTTAAGCGCGAGGTCGCAAGCAGCAATACATCCTTCGCAGTACGCCATAGCTGTATCTTTACGTTCACTAGCTGGTGCTTCTTTTACGAGTTCATATAAGCCGTCGATTGCTTCGCGTTGTTGTTGAATTTGTTGTTTCGATAGTTTCATAAGAATTGTCCTCCTAATCCTTCATGTAGTAAGGGTTCTCAAACCCTGCTGCGTTTAATATGAGCCCTTCGTTCCAGGGTTCAGGTTCACACATAATATCTATAACTTCTTCTAAACTGCCTTCGCCTATAGGCGCTTCGATAACCACTTCGTCGTGGATGTGGGCTACTATTTTGTAACCAGCTTTAGAAAGCCGTAACATTGATGCGGCTAAGCAATCTCTCGCTACTGCCTGTACAATGTTTTCGACAAGTTTTCCGCCGTAGGTTTCAACTCTGCCCCATGTATTCTTAACCTGATCCATACCGTCATACTCAATCGATTCGCTACCGAATCGGTTAAGCCCTAATCGAGGTCTTGCATAGGCAAGTCTTCGACCGGACGGTAATTCGATGAACAGGAAGCCTTTCGATTTAAAGAATTTAATATTGCCTTGTCTAATTCGTACGGGTTCTCCTGTTCTCACTACTTGCTTTGCTGCGCTGTCTGCATCTTTCCAAAATTTCGTAATTCGTGGACTTGCTTGTCGCCAAGCTTCGATGATACCTGGTAACTCCTTCTCAGGAATTTCACCTTTTGAATCCATCGCTTTCATGGCACCTACACCGCCACCATACCCTAGCGCTAATTCCGCTACCTTACCTTTTTGGCGAAGGTGACCATTAACGCCGTGCTTCTCAACTGGTACGTGGAACATACTGGATGCGGATGCACAGTAGATGTCGCCACCTTGCGCAAATACATCCTGGCGCCACTTCTCGTGAGCTAGCCAAGCAATAACACGGGCTTCAATAGCACTGAAGTCGGCTACAATAAATCGGTGCCCATCCTCTGCCACAAGGGCAGTACGGATAAGTTGCTTAATCACATCACCAGGGTTTCCGTAGAGTAGGTCTAGCATTTCTACATCTCTACTTTTAAGAACTTCCCGAGCGGTGTCTAAATCTTCTAAGTAATTACGAGGGAGGTTCTGCAGTTGTACTACACGTCCTGCCCATCGTCCACTTCTCATAGCTCCGTAAAACTGAAGCATGCCGTGGATACGACCATCTGAACATACAGCGTTTTTCATGGCCAAGTATTTTTTGATGGAGGAATTACCGAGCACCTGTCTATTTTGCAGTACCTTGCGAACATCGGAGGGGATATCTTGCGCTAAGAGGTTTGATACATCGTCTTTTCTCATTGTTTCTAGATCATATCCTAGTCTTGCCGTTAGCCACTCTTTAAGCTGCATGGTACTGTTAGGATTTTCTAATCCTGTTAATATCCTGGATGACTCGGTAGCTTCTTCCACGATTTCGTCGTTACAAGCAAGCGCTGCATCGACGAGTTCCATATCTACTTTCACGCCTCGCCAGTTGATATCTTGGTCGAGTAACCAGTACTCGTGCTCGATAGCAGGTGGTTTTAGCGAAAGTAAGCGTTTACGAATTGCCTTTTCTACTACCACGTCCTGGCGGTTATACTCAATGTATTCCGCCCATTTCTCAGGTGCATCCTCTGGCATATTCCGTGTCTTAGGATTTGTCTTAGTTGGTTTTCGTGGTACAGAAAAGAACTGAATTAGGCGTTTACCTCTTGCGTCTTTGGCTTCACCTAATCGTAAAGCTTTAGACACATTATCAAGGCTCGCAGGTAAACTGCAGTATAACGCTAGTACAGAGGTACATTCCCAGTTCGTGTAGTCCGCATCAGGGAAGTACTTTTTTAGACAAAGCATTTCGAATGCTGCGTTGAATGCGGTCTTTGTAATTTCCTTGTTATATAAGGCATCCACTACCCTTTCAGGTAGTGGATCCTTTGTCATATCAATTACTTCGACCGGTTCGTCATCGAAGCTGTAGGCAAAGAGCAGTATTTCAAATGTTGTATCATCAACGTATCGCTGGGCCCCATATTTAATAGGGCAGTCAGAATACGTTTCCACATCAATACTGAGCTCCATATATGCCTCCTTAGATTAAATCGTCATCGTCTAGGTCGCCTAAATCGTCGTCCCCGAAGTCGCTAGCAGATACATGAACACCACCTAGGCGGTCACCATCTTTAACTTTACGAACACCATTTAAGCCAAAGCCTACACCTTTTTTACCGTTGAAGTTGTAAGCGAACACAGAAAGCGCTACCTGCGCATACACGCCGGAGTAGATTTCTTCTTCAATGTCGAACTGGTCCATCTTGATTTTGTCCCGATTGAACACAATCGGTTGTTTATCGCTATTCGCATTGATGAAGAATTTACCAGCGTATGTTTCAGGTTGGTCAGCTACTGCTTCATCGGTATCGCCATCACGTAAGTTCAATTTAAGGTACGCTGCTTTACCTTCTACCTTAGCTACTGCTTTTGGATCAGCCTTAAGTTCTTCAATCGCACGTTCAAATGCTTTGATTGTTTTCTTATCTGTTTTATCGATAATGATTTGAGAGCTGTATTTTGCTTTGCCGTCGTCGTTTTTACGAGGTTGAGCGATGTTTGCATAGGAAAGTCTTACGATACCAGTTGTTAATTTAGCCATTGTTACGGTCTCCTTCTTTAAATGAATTATTTGTTAGCTTCTACTTCAGTCATTAATTTGTTTACGAGTGCTTCAAGTTTAGAAATACGGCTTTGTGCATCTTTAGCTTCAGCGATGTAGTCAGAACCTTTACCAGTTTTGAAGGCTACGTTTACGGTGTATTGGTTCTCACCGCCTAATGTAGCACCAAAGCCTAGCATGATACGTTCATTAGGTCTAGCGAATACGCCGAGCGCTACTGCATTACTGTTACGGTAATGGCCGTAACTTACAGCATAGCTGACCTTATCATTTCTGTTAAAGTCTAATGGATGCAATCCTGCAAGTGCTGCGGAGCTTGCACCTAACTTATTAACGCGTTGGCCAAGATTGTTGACCTTGTTGTTAATATCATTAGCTAATCCCAAAGAACGATTTTCTAAAGTCGTGATACGACCTTCGTGATTGTCTGCCACATGTTCAAGGCTTCTAATATCCGCTGTATTAGCAGTTACCTTTTGGCCAAGGGAATTGATAGCAGATGTATTACCATTAATGCGGGCAGTGTTGTTAGCGATTGCAGTAGTATTACCAGCAATAGCTTGCTCATGATCATTCACTACATCGCCCAACATGTTTAATCCGATTGCCACATCTTTAACATTTTGCTTGTTTTTAGCAATTTGTTTAGCGTTAGTTTCGATTTCATCAATCGCAGCGAACAGTTGGGAGCCGTTCACAGCGTCTAATGAATCAGCGGAGATTTGACCAGCGCTAACATTCGTAAGTTGGCGGTTGTACTGAGTTACTCCGCCTGCACCAGCGCGGGCTTTAGAACCAAAACTTACTACGCTTGCCGGTTGCTCCCCTGCAAATACGTGTTTCGTGCCATTAATGGTAATGCCTTCAACCCCTACAGCATCATCTGTAACGGAATTTGTACCGATGGCAACTGCATTCGCTTGGTCAGCAATCGTGTTGTTACCGAATGCAACGGCGTCAGTGGCTAAGGATTTGGCATGAGTGCCAAATGTAAGAGCACCTTGACCGTTAGATTCGGAATTAGACCCGAACACTAATTGTTCCTTTTGGGAACCAATTTTGTTGTTATATCCGATTACGGCGCTTTGTCCACCTGCTACTGTGCCATTGTTAGCACCGATTGCTACGGAGTTCTCACCGGTAACATTATTGGAGCGACCAAAGGCCACGGAGCTTTCACCGGATACGAAGGCACCGTTGCCGATAGCTACACTGTCGTAGCTAGACACACGAGCTTGATTGCCGATGGCTACTGTGTACTCTACCAAACTTTCGGCATGAGAACCGAAAGCGAAGGAGTTACGACCTGCTGCAGTAGCATTATTACCACCGGCGAAACCATTTTCACCAGTAACGGTATTGTTAGTACCGAACGCTAATGCATTATTAGCGTCGATGTTATTTTGGAAGCCCCATACTGCGGAGCTTGTAGAAGTTGCGGAGATAGTATTATCTGTACCGCCTACTGTGTTATTACTAGTTGCGCCAGCTACGTTTACTGCCAACGCGGAAATTGCCAATGCTGTTGTTAAAGTTTTATTCATCTCTTATACCTCATCTTCAAATTCATTCATCATTGTTTCAACTGTATTAATTGCTGGGCGTTTATCGCTTTCCGGTACAAGCGTAGGCTTGCCCTCCGGTTTGTCGATATATGATTCTAAGTATTCGGCAACGCCCTTTTTACCGAGTACCTTTTGTAGATTTGTGATACCTTCGAGTTCTCGAGGCTTGAAGATTTCCTCTTCTTTGTAGCCGTTATCGAGTAATGTTTTAGCCGCAGCATCCGGATCCGTTATGGTACGTCTTGATGTACCTTCTACTAATTTATATCCAGGCCATTGCTTTTCACCCGATAAAGCTTTCTCATAAGCGAAATCGTAAACACCTTTAATCCACTTCGTGATTAAATCTTTCATCCCTAGGATGTCAGATACTTCGCTATCAGTAAGTAATTGATTGAGCTTACCGCCATTCTTATAGAAGGTATCAAGGCAAGTATCTGCTAATGCTCGGCAGGTGTGCCGTGCTTTACAGAAGTTACAGTAATCGCAAGGCGTACATTCGCCGATACCGTCCCAGGCACGTTGTGCGAATGGTTTGATATCTTCGCCCCAATCGAGTAGCTCTTCTACAGACATTTCATCGGTAGACACACTATCAAGTCTTGGCTGAACAATCGTCATACGAACTGTTTTAATGTCATATAGGAACTCATTTACATCGTAAGCACCTAATGCGTAGAGTCGCATTTGTGTGTTTTCAACGGCGCTAACAGGAACTCCCTTGCCATACTTCAGGTCTATTACTTCCAGGATGCCGTCCGCTACGATTACCATATCACCAGTACCAAAGCCCTCAGGTACCCACCTAGAGAAGTCGAGCCGTGCTTCAATCATGGCTTCCGCATCAGAGGAACGAGCACGAGCTTCATTTACCTTCTCTTCGCAAATGTCGACATATCGATTAACCGCTTCTATCATTTCAGTAGAGTAGTCGTCTAGCTTAGGGGTTTTTTTGCCTTCAAGCTTATGCCGGAGGATTGCTTCCGCCAGGTCATGCGCTACAGTACCTTCCGCAGCATACGGTGATTGTTCATCAGGGAACATCGCTTCTAGTCTTGCTGAAGGAGTACATACTAACCACCTGGCACTACTGGATGCACCTAGTAAGGCGTGTTTCTTAGCCACGGCTATTCACCCATTCCATAATTTGAATACGTTGTTCATCGGTAGCAGATGTTACCTTTTCGGCGCCGATGCTATCTAAGAAGGCTTTGAATTCACCTTTAGCTTTCGTTTTATCAGTAGCTTTTGCCATTACGTCTTTTACTGCTTCACGAGTTGCTTCAAGGCTAGGAACTTCAGTTTTAGGTTCTTCAGCTTTTGCTGGTTCTTCTTTAACTGGTTCAGATTTAGGTTCATCCTTAGGAGCTTCTACTTCTTTAACTGGTTCAGCTTGTTTAGGAGATTCCTTCTTAGCAGGTTTTTCGTCTTTAACTGGAGCACCTACGATGGATTGATATAGGTCCTTTACTTCTTGTTCTAATTCTACTGCTTTATCAACTGTGATTTTTAACTCGATCATTGTTCTATTCCCTTTCGGCTTAATGATGTGATATACTTTAAATGGATATTTTTCTATGCGCCCTTTAGCATTGCCGTGCTTTGGGGTGCTTTTTTTTTGTGCCCAGGTGCTCGCACTCATCAGGAATGCAGTAATCTCTATTAGGGCACGTTGTACAGTCTCGCAATGTCCTCACCTCCTTTCACTAGGCACGTTTGGATAAACGTGTTATTCTATTTACACATGGGTGTATGTCTTTACAGTTATCGCACACAATCCGAGGCTTACCTGTTAGGTACGACCAATTTGTGTAAGGACTTTTAATCCTTTTATTACAGAAGGAGCATCGTTTATCGTTCATACTCTTTTAACTCCTCAATCCAGTAACCAGTGAGTAACCAAAGGGTGATACCTAGTAACCCCTGGCACATACCAGTCCATAAATCAATGCGGTCTATTTCGATAGAACCTACAGTTCCTACTACTAATATGGCTGCAATAATGCGAAGCACATAAACTACTTTCATCATGTCTACTCTCCTGTTCGCGCCTGGCATCGTTTAGCAAGCCAAGCATTAAACGAATCAACGTGTATAAGGCGTTTACCACCACGTTTACCAATTTTCATGGACGGGAAGTCAAAATCTTGCGCCCATTCTCGAATAACGGCTTGCGGTACGCTAGCAAGCTCCGCAGCTTCCGCTACTGTGATGCACATCTTATTCATGGCGACCTCCTAGAATGCTAGAAGCACCAGGGATAACATCACGAATAAACTTATACCTGCGGACAAGCCGAGCGCTAAAATCCATAAGCAACAACTAGCTAGTTCTAATAATTGTTTTTTATTCATAGCTACCTCCTATCTAACTTAGGGTTGTAGTAATCGGTTTCCCAAAAGTCGTGACTTTCGTTATCATCGACACACAACGCATAACAGATACCAACGACTGTCGACATTTGCACTGACTTCCCCTTGATAGCTCGGTTTAATGTATCCATCGAGATTTCAGCTTGTTTGATCAGCGCTGTCTTAGTCATGCCTAACTCGTTCATGCGTTCCGTAATGGCATCGCCGAACATTCTGATTACGAATTCTTTCATAACCTTTCCTCCGTAACGGTTTAACCGTAATCAACTATAAAAAAATAATGTCGTCATACGTTACACCAAATACTTCTTGTATCTTTTTTATGTGAGGAACATCAGGGTAAGAGCGTTTACGCTCCCAATTTCCCCAGGTATCAACAGACACTCCAATCGCTTTAGATGCCGTAAGTTGAGACCAGTTTTTTGAAGCCCTTAACATCTTTAATGTATACTTCATAAGCTACCTCCTTTCTCGATACTCACATCTTGTTTACAGTCATCATTCTACTACGGTTTATCCGTAATGTCCATAAACTAAACTTAAACTATCGTAAAATTTCCGTAAAATATTGATTTTATTACGAAAATGTCGTAATATATAGGTATATTAATTAATATATTCCGTGTTTGAGAGGTTATTATGAGTGATTTAGGCAACAAGGCTATTATGGCCGAGAATATTCAACGACTAATGGATAGTCGCGGAATTGATCGCAATAAAATATGTGCTGATTTAGGGCTAAAGTATACTACGTTTACCGATTGGGTAAAGGGAAATACGTATCCTAGAATCGATAAAATTGAGTTATTGGCAAACTATTTTGGCGTTCCTAAATCTGAACTAGTAGAGAAATATACAGACGGCTATTACACTGACCGTGAAGCAGCCGAATTTGCTGAATACCTACGCACACGTCCAGGGGCTCGTATGCTCTTCTCTGCCGCTAAAGATATAAGTAAGGAGGATTTAGAAAAAGCTGTTGAATATATTGAGCTTTTAAAACTAAAAAACAAATAATACACAAGGGAGAGTGTTATATTGGTTGTAAATTTGATTTACTGCGACTTGCCACATGCCAATGCCGTGTCAGAGGAATGTGAAGATATAGATACTCATAATATCTATATAAATAAAAACCTCCCTCATGATCGTATGAGGGAAGAAATTAAGCACGAATTAATGCATATTATTAATGACGACTTCTATTTAGACCATCACGTTAATCTAGTAGAGCAAATGGTCCGTCGAACATGTATCGATGATACCGAACTGGAGAATATAGATTTCTACCACCATTATGTATCAGTATTATAAGGGATTATATAAAAGGGAGATGTTAACATGAAAAAGACTTTATTAATTACTACTATGCTTGCCTTAGCTACAGTTACGGGGTTCGCTAGAACTGAGGTATCTCACGATGAATTCAAAGCCTTAGACGGCCCAAAGGTACTAGTGCATTACGATGACGGGAGTACTGAATTACTAGACGAACAAGAATATCTCGAACGTACTATCAGTATGACAAAAGAAGAAATGGACGACTTACATAAAGTCGACGAAGGTACTAAAAACGCACTAGCAAAATGGCAAGCCGATCATGAGATACACCAGGCACCATCTGAAGAAGTGCAACAGCCTAAAAAGAAAAAGCACTGGTATGATAACGTACTAGATTCTGTATTTTAGATAAAAAAAAATAAGCCCCCACCGCAGTGAGGGCTACTAAAAACTACATACCTTAGAGGTATTTCATTTTTACTCCAATACTATTATATCACATAAAACCTCTAAGGCTTATTTCTTATACTCAAATTTAAGCCTAGGAGGTTATTTTTATGGCTAAAAAACGAGTTGATGGACGCTACCAAGTATCGAAGATGATAAACGGTAAGCGTAAATACTTTTATGGCACTACCAAGAAAGCTGCTATTGCTGAACGAGATGCCTACGTTGAATCACTAGCGCAATGTGCTAACTACGATAATACCATTACTATTGAGAGATGGTGTGAGTATTGGATCCGACTTAAGAAGGATACGATTTCACAAAACACCCTCTCCTCTTACCAATATATTATTAAAACCTATATTGTACCTTTCATAGGCTCAATACGATTAGTTGAGCTATCAGCATTAAACGTAAGGGCTTTAATAAATAACATGGGTCACTTATCAGCACGGACCATCAGTTACACGCTAACCGTTCTTAGGGCAATCCTTAAACAGGCGGTCATGGACGAGATAATATCGAAGAACGTGGCCGCACTGGTTAAGAAGCCTAAACAAGAGCGTAAGCGCGAGATGGTAACACTATCCAAGGAAGAAGTAGAAACCTTCCTTGAGCAAATAGATGATGTCGAATGGCACGCCCTATTCAAGCTAGCATTTACTACAGGTTTACGCCGTAGTGAGATACTCGGCTTAACCTGGGATGATGTCAACTTAAAACAAAAGACGTTAACCGTCAATCAAACAGTTTTACGTATCGATGAAGTCACGACTATCTCTAAAACAACTAAAAACAGCTCGTCTAGGCGTTCTATCTCACTCGACGATAAAACTATCGCAGAGCTTCTAAAACTTCGTACACACGTCGATAAGCGAAGACTAAAAGCACCGAACTGGAGAAATAATAATCTCGTGTTCCCTGGTAAGTTTGGAAACCCTCGTGATCCGGCTAAAGTTTCTCTAAAGTGTAAAAAGTTTGCTACCGCAATCGGTAGGCCTGACTTTACGATGCACGATACACGCCATACGCACGCTACCTTATTACTAGAAGCAGGCGTAAACTTTAAGGTCGTACAGATGAGACTTGGCCACTCCTCGTATCAACAAACAATGGATACCTACTCTCACGTTACCCCAATCCTGGAAGCCGACGTGGTAGAAAAGATTTCAAACATATTCTAATTGATGTCAAAATGATGTCAAAAGGTACCCTGATAAAAATGATGTCAAAAGAAAAACCCGCACAGTAGTGCGGGTTTATTTTGGTGGACCACCAGGGGTTCGAACCCTGGACACCCTGATTAAGAGTCAGGTGCTCTGCCAGCTGAGCTAGTGGTCCATGACACGACTAATTATATGCCTCTTTTATAGGAATGTAAAGAATATTTATTACATTCCTATAAAACATGTGCATTAATATTGTAACACCCAATCTTTCATGGTATTACAAGCCTCTGTAGGGAGTAAATCACTCGTTCCTACGCAGTCTTCACCACTATATAGTTGAAGTACACTATGAGTACGACTTACCTCTTTAACAACGACATGTGTTAGAGTATCCTTAGGTACACTAAATTGCAAACCGTAACGGCCAAAATAGGTAAATACAGCTTTTACAGTATCGTACTCTATATGGACTTGAAGGAATTTACCACCAGGCCAGCATGATTCAATATTTTCTTTTGATCTTGGTTTTAGAAAATCAAAAAATCCCATACTACCCTCCAATGCGCCACATTGGACGTTCTGGTTGATCCATTCCTATACCATCATGTCGTTCTTGTTTACGTTGTAAAGCACGCTCAATATGCTCAGCTAACGCCTCTACTGTAGCGCCATTTCGCACAAGCGAAACTAAATCGGCCTCATCATCACGCAGTAAACATAAGCGCATCTGACCATCTGATGTGAGTCGAACCCGATTACATGTATCACAATAGCTATGAGACATTGAGAAAATAAAACCTACTGCCTTACCACTTGGTAACGCTAAATACGTAGCAGGTCCAAAACCATATATTGAGTGAACCTCTGTAAGAGGGCCCCCACTCACACGTTCCAATTGAGCCTTCCACTCATCAAAGGTTGGACCATGGAATGCATCCCCTTGGAACGGCATATACTCGATAAAACGCCAAACAACAGGCCACTTTTCTACATACTGCAATAACGATTTAACTTCTTCATCAGACCAGTAGCGAGATAAAACGGTATTAATTTTTACAGATTTAAAGTTAGCATTAATAGCACTTCGTATGCCTTCTAGTACAGACTCAAGTTGCCCCTCTTTACCTACACAAGTAGCAAAAGCTTCACTTTCAAGCGAGTCTAAACTAATATTCACGCGGTTTAACCCGAGTTTTTTCAACCGTTGCGCTCGAGATGCCAAGAGACTACCATTAGTAGTCATCGAAATATCTTCAAACCAACCTGTATCATTAATGCGTCCTAGAAGCTCTTCAATATGAGGATATAACAATGGCTCACCACCAGTAAGGCGCACAGCTTTTACACCAATCCGATGGAAAGCCTCTAAAATAGTCATCCATTCATCAACAGTTAATAGTTGTGTTTGACTTTGAGGCGTAATTTCTGCAGGTCGGCAATAGGGACAACAGAAATTACACGCATCTGTCAGCGACAGACGTACATATTCAATTGTACGGCCCCATGCGTCTTTCATAACACACCTCGTTTACCAATACAGAATTATTTAATAATAGATACTTCATCACCTACGTGAATTGTACCATTTTTAAGAACCTTACCAAAAATGCCTTGTGTCGGCATAATGCAAGAACCAACTTGTTTCATGATTTCACAACCATGGTGACATTCCTTACCGATTTGTGTGATTTCAAGAATAACGTCTTTACCGACTTGTAGTTGTGTACCTACTGCCAATTCATACAGTACCATACCTTCAACTGTAATATTTTCAGCGAAATCACCAGGTTTTACATCCGCCCCTTGAGCACGCATATGGTCGATACTTGCAATGCCAAGCAAACTAATTTGACGGTGCCAATTGCCTGCGTGAGCATCACCTTCCATACCATGATCTACGATAAGATTTGCGGATTCAATATTATGTTTCTTTTGCCCTTTTTTCTCACTAATGGAGATAGCAATAATTTTTCCTTCTGCCATGTAACCCTTCCCTTCTTATGGGAACATACCATATATACATAACTTTATATAAACATTTAATTGCAAAATAAACTTGTGATTCTCATTTTGGTGAAAGCATCACAAAATACTTTTACAATTATCTATATATTATAACATAGTATTCGTACATTTTCCCTATGAATTTAATCACTAAAAAAGAACTCTATTCTCAACGAATAGAGTTCTCATTTTTATAATTTAACGACGTATTAAAAAAAGAGTATTGTAACAGTTTTTATTATTTGTATAAGCTTATAATAGCGGCTTCTTTAGCATCAAGATCTTGTTCAATAGCATTCATTTTAGCCGTTACATTTGCTACAAAAGCCTCATCTTTAATACCAGACAAATTGATACGTACATTTAAAAATGCTGCTTTCACCGCCGCACGTGCATTAATTGCCGCAATAATACCATCGGTAATAAGGTTTTGATTGCCCTTACGAGATGCCTGTTCCGCTAAATCAAATATTTGATACGCTAATTCACCGATTTCAAAGGGAACCATCGCCGCGTCTTTATAAGCTTGCTGAATCGCCGCTGTGCGAGCAATCTTTTCTTCATCTGTATTTTTTGGCAAACCTAAAGCATTCATAAAGATATTAAATACATCTGCATCAGCTTGAGATAATTCAAGCATGCGATTACGAATCGCTTCGGACTTAGTTTGAAGTTCTTCCATTTCGGACTGAACCTCTTCATAGCCTTTTTTACCAAAGGTTAAGTTCGCTACCATTTCTGCTAATGCTGCACCAGTTGCTCCAGTTAAGGCTGCAATGGCACCCCCACCTGGTGTAGGCTCTTTAGACGCAGTAGCAGCTACAAAATCTATAACACGTTGTTCTACTAAATTCATAACAAGACCTCATGTAAAAGCGATAACAAGATATCCTTGTTATCGCTTTGTTATTTCTATAAAAATATACAGGTAACACACCATATAAAATTGGTTAGATCAGACACTACCAATAGGTAGTTAAAAAGTGTCTACCGTAAAGGATTTATATTAGAATAAGCCTTTAATCGT
>ERZ1108167.502-NODE-502-length-16397-cov-12.988251_pt1 | contig 16397 bp, 18 predicted proteins | sample MGYA00403703_ERZ1108167 | MGnify/ENA primary metagenome ERZ1108167 (study PRJEB35170, sample SAMEA104062411) | human gut metagenome | biome: human gut; feature: human-associated habitat; material: faeces | place: Denmark | collected 2012-05-11 ...
AAACGTACGAGAGCCAGGATTACGTCCGGTATGATCAGGAAATGGAATATGATGGTGAAAAAGGGAATGTCCCATAAACAGATTGCCGCCGAGTATGGTGTATCACTGAGAGGCATGGAACGGCATCTGAGTAAGAAGGTCATGAATAAAACTGTCAAAGAAGAGAAAGAATCTATTCCACAGTTACTTATGACTCATTTTGAAGTGAGATGTATCAAACGACCTATTAATAAACTTAATATTTTACGACAATGAAAAAAAACGATTTTCATGGTAAGGCTATTTATGAACCAAGCGGAAAGGCTGCTGAATACAGTAATTGGGCCTGCAACTTATATAATGGCTGTCCTCATAGTTGTACCTACTGTTTTAATGACCATAACATTATGGCGGGTACGCTTGGAGGCAACATTGTGTCTTTGAAAAAATCACTCGTTGATACCGAGACCGCTTTTAAAATTTTCGTATCGGAACTGACCAGGCATAGGGAAACCATCATTAAGGATGGCGGCCTTCATTTCAACTTTGTGTCCGATCCCTGCCTGCCTGAAACCATTGAACTCAATTTCAGATGTATGGATGAGGCACAGTCCCAGGGTGTCTTCTGTAAAGTTCTTACCAAGCGTGCGGACTGGCTCCATCATCCTTCTGTCCAGAATGCCTTATCCCATAAAGGACTAATCTCTGTAGGTTTTACGTTAACAGGCCGTGATGATCTTGAACCCGGTGCAAGTAGCAATACGGAGCGCGTTCATGCCATGGCTGAATTGCACAATGCCGGTATAAGCACATGGGCGAGTATTGAGCCTGTTATTGATCCTGCCCTCTCGTTTGCCATGATTGTGGAAACGCTTGGTTTCTGTGACCATTACAAGATCGGCATTCTTAGTGGTAAGAAAGAGTATACTCCCCAGCAGATACGTGACTTTGTGGCAAAAGTCCAGTCCTTGGGTCATACTTCTGTGTATTGGAAGGAGAGTCTGCGTGAATTCATTAGTAAATAGCAGTTATAAATCAGATGACCGGGGGATAAGGTCCCCGGTTATCAAAAAATAAAAATATGGGAAATAGTAATCGTTTTGGTTGGATTAAAGTCAGATCCGGTGATACATCTTATGTAGGGTCTGTAAAGCATTCTCATTGCGTATTGTATATGCATGAGCAGATTCCGCAGGGTGTATTTGTGTTTGATGTGGGGCAGGGTGACGTTATCATGGGGTGTTATGGAAAGACCAGTATGCAATATCCTGACAATCTAAAAAAACGGCATAGCTTCTCGTAGTGAGAATAATGCCCTGGTAGAGTCTCTCAAAACTGATAAGGAGGCTGAGTAAAAAATCTTATAATTAACCCGGAGTGATTGCTGGTAGTACATGGTAACACTTCATTATATTTTAAACATATGTCAAATGAAACTATATATCTGAAGGGACCTTTTGGTACCGGAATTAGATACAAAGGTAGAACCCCTTTTCTTGGTATGCTAAAATTGGGTAGCGCATGCTTAATTTTGGGTGTTGCTGGCATTAGTCTTTACAAGTATAAAAAGAAAATTGATACAGATGAGGAGATTCGTAAGAACAAGTCAGCAACCCAAGACAAGATTGATCTTGATAATGCCCATACGAAAAACGATATACAAAAGGAAAATGCTAGGGGTGAGATTAAGAAAGATGTGCTTCTTAGACAGAATAGGGAGTACTCCTCCAATTGTCAGACAGAAAGCGGTGTGTCCCAGCTATCGCTGCATTCGTGGATTGAAAAGTTTCATTCGGAGTACGTTATGCCCGATTATTCTACAATTCCCATTCTGGCGGATGTTTTGGCTGCCTCTCCCGACGGCTATCAGGACGCGATGATGCTTCATTTGCTTTCGGCATTCGGTGGCATATGCTTTTCAAAGGTACGTGCGGAGTTTTTAGACAAGAAGTTTCACTCTCCCAGTCTGCTTACGATTATAGAGGGTGCCAGCGGCTCGGGTAAGGGTAATTTCAATACTGTCTATAAAGTATTGTTTCATCGCATCCTCGAATCGGACCGCAATAAACTAAAACTTGAGGGGTGTCAACAAATCATCCAGACAGCAGGCATCAATGTTTCCGCATCTAAATTTATGGATATCCTTGCTTTTAATCAAGGTGTTCACATATATGCGATGGAAACAGAATTAGTCAAAGTGTACGAGGCATTTTCTAGAAAGGGTGGACTTGAATTTTCATATCTTCGCAATGCGTTTGATAATGATGAGGTATACCAGAACAATAACGGTAGAAGTTCTACCAGAGGATCTTTTCCTGTATATTTTAATTGTACGTTTACAGGTACCCCTAACGCTGTCGAATCACTCATAAATGAAAAAGAGGTGGAAGGTGGAACTGCCCGTCGTTTTTGTTTCTCCGTGATTCCTGAACTGTCTGCCGACTCTCCCACTTTAGACTTGCCTAAAGGTGCTGCATTGGAGAATATCAGAGATCAGATTGATGAATGGCGGCGTACGTACAGTTTCTACCACGATCCGGTTAATGGTGATATTCCTTGTAGTGAGTATGCGGTCAATCTCGATTATGTAAATAGAGCCTTGAAGAAATGGACCGATCAGCAGTATGAGCAATATCTGGAGGACCACATAGCAGAACGTAACGGCATGAGGAATGGAATTGCCTGTATTGCTTTCCATTGTGCAATTGTCCTTCACATGCTGGCCGGTAATCCTGATGCTGACCAGAGAAGAAAACGCAAAGCAGTAGAGAATTTGTCTGTCTATATTGCCAATTACTGTATGGAGAGATATATTACAAAGTTTTCTAAAACAGATAGTAACGTACTACAGGCAATAACCGATTTTGCTGTCGGTCGCCAGTCTCCTGTACCGGCAAGACGAGAACCGACAAAGGAAGAGATTGAATGGTGGCATAGTCGCAGAGGTACAAAAGATGAAAAAGGAAAAGTGATTGGATTAGGAACCATAGCCAAAAAACTTGGAATTTCAAAAGATAAGCTTAGTTACCTCTTTAGGAAATATGAAAATAATCAATTGTGACAAACGGGTGGATGTCCCTATTTGTACCTCCGTATTTTTATGGGGTGTAATAGTGTATGAATGTAGGGTGTAAAGTACATGAACAAGGGGTGTATATTTTATGAACGGCGGTGTCTTCAGTGTGAATTTCCATTTTAGTTACACCCCTTGTTTTTTAGCGAGTTATGTCAAGTGTGGCTGTATTATCAGAAGGGGTGTAAACGTGTGACACCCCCTATATACAACATAAACGTGTAAATAACAGTTTAAATAAATTTGGTAGTGGTAAATTGTAAAGTCGGTTCTCTTCCATATACGAACAGAGTATAGACACCTGTTCTTTAACAAGCGGGACTATCCTTGCTTTACGACCTTCACCAAACAGTCGTATAGTATAAGGTTCATAGTTAATGTGTACGCAATCAACTGTAAGATTCGCTATTTCAGAGACTCTTGCACCTGTGTCATACATCAAAGAAAGCAAGGCCAAGTTTCTTCTACCTCTCCAAGTGGACGTGTCAGGTTGTGCCAGCAATAGCTTCATTCCATCCACTGTAAGATAGCTAAATTTTTGCCCTCTTGTCCTCATTGATTTGATTGAGAGTATTCTTTGCCATTCTTCCATTCGTTCTATAACTGCATATTGAAGATATTGACAGAATGAATGTATTGCAGCGAGTCGATAATTACGTGTTGCTGGAGAACATTTCTTCACTTCAAGCAGCCACTTAAGATAATCTATAATTTCTTTTTTTGTGAGATGTTTCAATTGCAATCTGTCAACGCTAATACCTTTTGTATCTTTCATATAATCAATATATTGCACAAAAGCATCCCGATAAGATGCTATTGTATTCGGGCTGACATTTCGTTCATGAGGCAGGTATTCTGAGAGGAAGCGGCTGAGATGTTTGGCAAAATCAGTCGGCGCAATCATAGGCCTTACATGTTTTAGGGTAAACAAATGCATTGATTTCCGAGCATTGCTTTTCTAATTCAGGATACATCATACATGTCAGACGTACATATTGTTCGGTCGCTTTGAGGGAATGATGTCCCAAGCATGTTAACAGTATGGATAAACCTGTATATAAGTCCATTCCATTATGTCCCATTTGAACAAGAGCATGTACGGCATTTGTATGACGAAGAAAATCAAAACGTTTTGATTTCCTGCGTTATCCAAACAAAAATAAAATCCAAACTTTCATGATAGTAAATTGATTTACTGTGATATATACATGAGTTCATTTGGATTTTATTTCTTTAATTCATATTAGAAAGTCCACATAACAAGGCTAAAGTATTCATGTTATCCTTCCACTTTTTGGGTATCTTTTTATCGTTTTCATCTTCAAGGGTAGCAAGGGCCTTTTCTTCTTGTTCGGTAGTAATATCCAGGTATATCATTGTCGTTTGTACATTTGAGTGCCCTAGAAGAAACGATATCTGAACTATATTCATACCATCTTCGAGCCAATGAGAAGCTTTTGCGTGTCTGACTTGATGGGCGTGCAAACCAGGAGGTACTTCCGGGCAGATTTCATGCGCTATGGCAGCATATTTCCTAAGTTGTTTAGCTAAAGCCGTTTGACTCATTTTACTGAGATATCCCTTGTTACGAGAATAAAACACATAATAATCGGGATTTAGTGTGTTTGGATGAAAATCAGATAGATATTGGCTGGTATAGGCCACAGCTTTGGGCAGAAGATAGAGAGTACGGATTTTGTTACCCTTTCCTGTAATTGTGGCGTATGGTTTAGCTACGTTAAGATGAAGTTGACTCACTTTCAATGACAACACTTCGTCTATTCTTGCAGCCGTGCTATACATAAAAACGAGTAATGCGAGATCGCGTCTTCCTGTACGTGTATTTGTATCCGGCACACTCATCAAAGCTTTGACAGCCTTCTTACTCATTCCACAGACTTTCTTCTTGATGCTTTTTTGTCTTGGGATGAGGGCTGCTTCTTGAGCAAGGTACATGAAACTGATATCTCTGGTTGCGAGATACTTCAAGAAGGATCGTATGGAAGCAAGCCGGTTGTTGCACGTCTCAGGAGAACATTTTCTTGTATTCTTCAACCATAAAATCCACTCTTCTATATAATTGTGAGATAACAATTTAAAAGAGAAGTTCGAACCATCTATCTTTTTTGCAGATGCCAAAAAATGTATAAACAAAGAAAGGGCATCTGAGTAATTTTTCACGGTATGCGGGCTGTTTGCTTTCAGCGAAGTGGTATATCCATGCAGCCAGTCATGAATCCAACGCGCCAACATGCACGCTTCTTTATTCGGTTTTTTCATCATTCTCATTATTTATATCCGGGATAATGGCTTCAAAAGACGTATTAGTATTCTGTTCAATGACATCAGCCAAACCAGGGACAAGTGAATAATAATATTTTGTACTTTCAAAAACACTGTGCCCCATACTTTTAGAAAGATAGAGGAACTTTGTGTTGAACTCCATACCACAATTAACCCATTGGTTGATGTTCGCTATTGCGTAATTGTGGCGAAGCTCATAAGCAGTGGCATACGGCGTATTTACACTTTTCCATAATTTTTGGAAGTTAACCTGAACCCATTGGCGTGTGTGGCAGGAGTTGGTTCTTGAAGGGAAGAAATAAATACGTCCGGGAAAGGTCTTGTTTATAGCTTCGTTGTATTTTCTCATAAGCAAAAGCGTTGTGTCATGCAGTACGACATAATACTGGTTGTAACCTTTTGTTAGCTTGATGTCAAGTACTCCAGTTTCCAAATCAACATCCTGTACCCTGAGTAGCCTGGCTTCCGTTGTCCTGATGCCGCTGCTATATAACAACCGGAAGAAAACCGGGAGTGTGATTTTTCTCATCCGTTGTTCTTGAGTGCGATTACCGACAATGCTGTCACATGCGTCAAAAAAACGATGAAGTTCTTCTTCGCTGAAGGCATGAGGAATATACCCGGTTTTAACAAATGGAGGAAGGTATGGAGGCTCAACTGTCGTAAGTTCTCTTGACCTCAGGTATTTTATAAAAGTAGCAACTACATAAATCCGTTGCCGGCATGAGTTACCGGATTCCGTCTCTCGTTGTCGGCACCAACCATCTACCATATCTTGTGAGAGTGCTAAATCATTTGGGTAGTTCTTTTTACAATATTTGTCGAAAAGAAGGATGTTGGGTTCGTAAGAGGACTTATTCCAATGGTCCGAAGCCGTTTTAAAAGTTATGAAACGTTCTATTAACGGAGCAATCACTGATTCAAATTTACTCATCAAAAACCTCCTTTCTTACTGGATAAAGGCCGATGCTTAGAGAGCATTCTTTCAAGTGAACAAGATCGGCGTTCAAATATACCGCTATGGAATCAGGTGAAGTATGCCCCAGCGCATTGGAGATGACCGGCTGGGGAATACCATTTTTCAAGAGGGAAGTCGCAAAATAGTGACGGAAAATATGTAGCCCTTTTCTATCACCACGATTTTGTCTTATATTAGCTGTATACATTATCTTCCTTGCAACATTGTTCATAGCTTTGGAAGCCAATCGTTTATAAGGAGTTGTTTGTGTGATGAAAATCTCTTCACATTGGCATATTGGACGTTCATTGTAGATATAATCATATATTGTGTTGCCGACTATTGCTCGTAATGGTAACTTTAACGGTATATCGGTTTTCTGCTGATTGATTATAATTTGATCGTTGATCCAGTCAATGTCGGAAAACCTTAGTCCAGCGATGTCACACCCCCTCAACCCCGTAAACATTGCCAGCAGGCCTATTGCCTTGTCACGCAAGGTGAGTTTTGATTCCGCATCGGTTAACGTAGCCTTTATCTTCGGTACCTCAATCTCTGTGAGGTATTGTATGTTACGTCTTTTTTCTCGTAGCTCAGGGAAATAAGACAATACATGGAAACACAGTCCTTCCTTGAAAAAGGGAACGCAACATTTGATAACAGCAGACACATTCTTTTTATACGAACAGCTATAGCCCTCAAATACAGACAGTATATGACATTCTTCAATCTGCTTAAAACTTCGGATGCCGAACTTTTGAAGTGCAAGGAAGAAAGTAATGGCATTGTGGGACTCATGGTACACGGTTGTAGACTTTTTCCCAGACTTTGGTTCCTCGATACGAAAGACATCGATAGCCCTTCTGAATTCTTCAGACAACAAATCATAGCCTTTAATGATTAGGAAGCCCGTTCTTGCATGTTCTGGGAATATTCCTTTCAGGTCAAACTGCTCGATTAGACCTAAAATGCTACGTTTATGCCGTAAAGTTGAAACTGTCAGACCTTTTTCTACAGACAATTGATAAATCTCGGCATAAGTAATGCCAGAATCTTGAAGCCTTAATTTAAGGATTTGTTTAATCGTTCGTCGAAATCTATCAATATAGATTTGCGAATACCCTTTCTCCTTCAAATATAAAAGTAGAATAGGAGTTCTTGTTTGTAAATCTTGTTCTTCCATATCTTAATCTTATTAGTAAAGTATAGGAAGTAAGATAATAAAATCAAAACTGTTTTCAAAAATTAATACTGAAAATCAGTAGATTACTTCAAAAGTTTGGATTTTATTTTTGTTTGGATAACAGAGATCGTGAACATGTGGACCATGATGATTTCCTTTATGTGGGATACTACATTTATCAAGCAATTTGCGTAGATGCTGATATACACAGTTTGCCTTGATACTTGTTCCGTCTGACTTAACAAACAAAAGCCTGTCCCCGTCTGCTATACCCTTGATGGGCATGCCGTCACGGTATTCCATATAAGTCAGAAGTACTGTTTTCATGGATTCACCCAACGGCACAATATGTCCGCTTCCGTTTTTGGTCTTTGTAAGATGGATATATCCTTCATTCACATGCACATATTTGTTTTTAATGGACAATGCTTCAGAAATACGCATACCGGTGCTATATAAAAGACGAAGCAGGGCTGGCATTGATATGAGCGCAGTTACCCATACGTATATCATATAGCCGATATTCATCGACCGCACTAAATATAGCTGCGATTTGTTCTTTTGTAGATATATATGGCGTAAATTCCCGCTTGGGCTGTTTAGGTAAACGAGGAATATAGCAGATACATCCGCATCTGCACATCAATGTTGTGAGCTGGGAAAGTACAGAATATTTTGCATATAATGTTCTTTCGCTATCTGCTATGCGGGTTGCTCTCCACTGCCTGATAAACGACTCCGTAATATGTAGATCGTCAAGATGGATTGTGTTAGCAAAGTCATCGATCTCTTTCAGTATCCATTTAATACACAATGCACTAATACCTGCAGATGATTTAATCTCAAGCAGGCGATTCATGTGCGGAGACAGAACCTTGGTATATTTAAATTGCTCAGCCATAGAATGCACCTCCTCTCTGTCTGTAAAAATCCTCAGATACAGATGGTACAGGAAGAGCGCATTGCATCAGGGATTTTATGTTTATCTTAAGATATGTCAGAGTAGTCTCTGTACTGCGATGTCATAACAATTCAGATATTACCGGTATCATAGTTCCATGCTTAAGCAATGCGCTTGCCAGTGAGTGGCGTTAGGAATGGAGTCGTGATGTTTGGATGTAACATCAATACCAGACTTGCAAATAATGGTGTTTATTACACTGCACACCATCTCTTTCGTAGCAGTAACATATGGTGCTCTGCTGGATAAAAACACGTGTTGAAGATCTGACTGTGGTCTGCCATGTCGTAGATAGTCTATGATAGCGTTACCGACATCAGCAAGCAGGGGCAATTCTATTGTTTTATCAGTTTTCTGCATGACAAGAGTGATAAGATTATTATCCCAGTCAAGATTTGAGAACTTAAGATTCGCAATGTCTGAAGCACGTAATCCGAGACGTGATGCAAGCAGAACCATCGCATAATTGCGTTTACCAACACCACTGCTTCTGTCTATAGATCCTTCAACGGTCATCACTTCGGTTGCCGTATAGAACGAAGGGATATGTTCTTTCTTACCAAACTCGTAACTATCGAACAAATTATTAATTTATCATCCATGATATGTTCTGCTTTCCAAAAACGAAAAAGAACACGCAGTGCAGATGATATATTTACTTTGTTTGTGGGATGTGACGACAAAAAAGAGAGTATGTGGCTATCAGTGATATCTTTTATTGCTATTACTCCATTCGTGTTAAGATATGTAAGGAATTCACTCAGATAAAGACGGTAGCCTTTAATTGTCACCTGACTTCTACGCAAATTGGTAAGATGTGTAATAAGCTTTTCCATCTTATGCCCAATCACGCCATTAAGTGCATGATGAACTGGTGTGAAGCAACGCTTACGGATATGTCCGAGTATTAACATATCGTCAAGAACTTGAATACTACGAATCTTTTCACGCTCCTCTGTCGTACTGTACCATTATAATGGCATGTTAAAATAAAATCAACTCTCACAGAAGGAGAGTAATCACAAACACCATGCTCTGACATGTAACGGACAATACCTGTACGCCATAAACTCTTGTACTTGGTAATACGATTCTCCGTGTAACAATTGTCTTTGAAGTACTGGATGCAACTTTTCATTAAATCATGAATCTTTACTTCTTGCATAATAAATTGTATTTATTTTTTAGGGAATATACCCTATGCTACAATATAATATTATGTGAAGTATTTATGTGAAATGGATGATGTTTTATCAAACAATCAATAATTTCATCTCGCTACAGAAATCTTTACTTCTCATAATGTTATGCTTGTCATAAAAAAAACTTATGAGAAGCTTTGCATAAATTCTTTAAATGGTTCAAACAGCATCTGAAGATTAAGAAGTTCTGGGGCGATACAGAGAATGCAGTAAGAATACAGATATACTCCATTATAACATATTGTCTTGTGGCAATTGTCCAGCATGAGCTAAGACTTGATAGATCTACATACGAAGTCCTACAAATCCTTAGTATATCACTTACAGATAAGACTATCTTGTCCGATCTCTTCAATAAAACTAATTTCAAAAATGACAAAGAACGAAGCGGTTCAAGTGAACCAAATTTATTTAATTTTTAAGTGTCCACTTTTTAGTGGACACTTATGGTAAAGGATAACAATAAACCGACCAGAATCAGATGTGTCTTTTTCATTCTACTATTTTTAGTTTTACGTTTTGCACGCAATTTTTGATATATTAGTTTTATACAAAGATAGGGTATCTGAAATACAAAAGAGGAAACTTATTGTTCAATAAAAGAAAAAAGCTGTTCATTCTAAGAGAATCGTTGCGATAATATGGAATGAAACGTATCAAACAGAAGGGAACTATGGTCTTTTAAATGGGGAATTTTCTTTTTGGGTATCATATATACCTGATTTTGTTCTTTATTGATTAGCATTTTTCCTTCCTTTTCCATAAACCTCTCTACTTTTGTTTTCCAGATAATTGATAATACTATGGTAAAGAAGAAATTCTTGATGACTGCCCCCTTACTGATGGCATCATTTTGTTCGGCACAAGAAAAACCGAATGTCGTACTGATTATGGTAGATGATATGGGTTATTCCGATATTGGCTGCTACGGTGGAGAAATACTGACCCCTAATATCGATGCCTTGGCATCGAAAGGAGTACGTTTCACACAATTCTACAACACTTCACGTTCGTGCCCTGCCCGGGCCAGTTTAATGACAGGACTCTATCAGCATCAGGCGGGTATCGGCCAGATGTCCGAAGATCCGTTTAACAAACCCAACCAGAAGAGTCCCAATGACTGGGGAGTGCCGGGATATAAAGGATTCCTGAACCGGAACTGTGTCACAATAGCCGAAGTGCTGAAAGAAAGCGGCTACCATACTTATATGGCAGGTAAATGGCATTTAGGTATGCACGGAGAAGAAAAATGGCCGTTGCAACGAGGCTTTGAACGTTTCTACGGAATCCTGGCAGGCGCTTGCAGTTACCTCCGTCCATCGGGAGGACGCGGATTGACACTCGACAACACCAAGCTTCCGGCACCGGAAGCACCTTATTATACAACGGACGCCTTTACCGATTATGCAATCCGTTTCGTAGACGAACAGAAAAGCGACCAGCCTTTCTTCCTCTATCTGGCATTTAACGCTCCTCACTGGCCCTTGCAGGCGAAAGAAGAAGACATTCAGAAATTCACAAAGATCTATCGTGAGAAAGGATGGGATGAAATTCGTGAAGCAAGACGGAAACGGATGGCTAAGATGGGAATGATTGACCCGGATACAGGGTTTGCCGAATGGGAAAACCGGAGATGGGACGAACTGACAGAGCAGGAGAAAGATAAGGTAGCCTACCGAATGGCTGTTTATGCAGCACAGGTGCATTGTGTAGATTATAATGTAGGAAAATTACTGGATTACTTGAAAAAGAATCATAAACTGGACAACACGCTTGTTATGTTTCTGTCCGACAACGGTGCTTGTGCCGAACCGTACGCCGAACTGGGCGGTGGAAAAATGTCGGAAATCAATGACCCGGCTTGTAGTGTATTCCCTTCTTACGGAAGAGCATGGGCGCAGGTTTCCAATACTCCGTTCCGCAAATATAAATGCCGTTCTTATGAAGGTGGTATTTCCACCCCTCTCATCGTGTCATGGAAAAGCAACCTGAAGAATAAAAAAGGGGAATGGTGCCGTGTTCCCGGTTATCTGCCGGACATCATGCCGACTATCCTGGAAGCAACAGGAGCCGCCTATCCGGAAACCTATCACGGTGGAAACACAATCTATCCGTTGGTAGGCAGCAGCCTTTTTCCTGCTATTCGTAAGAAAACAGACTCCTTACATGAATATATGTACTGGGAACATCAAAACAATAGAGCGATCCGTTGGGGCGACTGGAAAGCGATCCGAGATGAAAAAGGGACGGAATGGGAACTGTATAACGTCGCTAAAGACCGCACCGAACGTTCGAACCTGGCAGAACAGCATCCTGAAGTACTAACAAAACTGGTTACCGAGTGGGAGAAATGGGCAAATGCCAATTTTGTATTACCCAAGCATTCGAAGAAATAAATAAAGGAGAAACACAAAATGAATAAGTTACTATTAAGCGCATCCGTTGCATTGGGTGCCACCAGCCTGTCTTTTGCACAGCAAATGGAAAAACCGAACTTGGTACTGTTTATAGCCGATGACTGTTCGCATTATGATTTGGGCTGTTATGGAAGTGTAGACTCGAAGACTCCGAATATCGACCGTTTCGCTACACAGGGAGTACGTTTCACGAAAGCCTATCAGGCCGTTCCGATGTCGTCACCCACCCGTCACAATCTTTATACAGGTTTATGGCCTGTACGTAGCGGAGCTTATCCCAATCATACCTGTGCCAACAAAGGAACATTGAGCATCGTGCATCATTTGCAGCCGTTGGGTTATAAAGTAGCATTGATCGGAAAATCCCATATTGCTCCGAAGTCCGTATTTCCTTTCGATCTTTATGTACCTTCTTTAAAAGGGGGAGATCTGGATTTTGAAGCGATTCAGAAATTTATTTCCGACTGCAAGGCAAAAGGCGAACCCTTCTGTCTCTTTGTAGCCTCCAACCAGCCGCATACTCCCTGGAATAAGGGAGATGCTTCCCAATTTAATGCGGACAAACTGACTCTGCCTCCTATGTATGTGGATATTCCGCAAACGCGTGAGCTGTTCACTCATTATTTGGCGGAAATCAATTTTATGGATCAGGAGTTCGGCAACGTCCTTTCTATTCTAGATCAGGAAAAGATGGCGGACAAGTCGGTCGTCGTATATTTGAGCGAACAAGGCAACAGCCTGCCTTTTGCCAAGTGGACCTGTTATGATGCGGGAGTACATTCCGCCTGTATCGTGCGTTGGCCCGGAGTGGTTAAGCCGGGAAGCGTAAGTGATGCGTTGGTGGAATACGTAGATATAGTTCCTACTTTTGTCGATATAGCAGGCGGAAAGCTGCAGGTAAAAGTGGATGGCGAAAGCTTCAAGCCTGTTTTGACAGGCAAAAAGAAAGAACACAAGAAGTATTCTTTCTCTCTTCAGACCACGAGGGGGATTATTAAAGGTTCCGAATATTACGGGATACGGTCGGTATACGACGGTCGATACAGATACATCGTCAATCTTACCCCGGAAGCCACTTTTCGGAATGTGGAAACAAGTTCTCCTTTATTTAAAGAGTGGAAGAATCTGGCGGAAACGGATAGTCATGCTAAAGCGATGACGACTAAATATCAGCATCGCCCGGCGATTGAATTATATGATGTGAAGAATGACCCGTATTGCATGAAGAATCTGGCGGAAGATGCGGGACAAGCCTCTACCATCAGCCGCCTGGACAAAGAATTGAAGCAGTGGATGAAGGAATGTGGAGACGAAGGACAGGCCACCGAAATGCGTGCCTTCGAACACATGCCGGGAAAGAAGAAATAAAACCGTCACACATCAGAACGAATGAAACACAGATTGTTATTTATAAATCATATATCATGAATAAAGAATTTTTTGGTTTGCTTTGTGGATGTACTCTGCTTCCGGCATTTCTCCATGCACAGACAGAGCGTCCTAATATTGTGATTGTATTGGCCGACGATTTAGGCTGGGGAGATGTAGGATTTCATGGTAGTGAAATCAAGACTCCCTGCCTGGATGCTTTGGTGGGTGAAGGCGTGGAGCTCGAACGTTTTTATACCTCTCCTATCAGTACGCCTACCCGTGCGGGACTGATGACGGGGCGTTACCCGAATCGTTTTGGTGTCCGTTCGGCTGTTATTCCGCCTTGGCGTGAAGACGGCTTGGATGAGAATGAAGAAACGATGGCCGACATGCTGGCACGCAACGGATATAAGAACAGGGCCATTATCGGTAAATGGCATCTGGGACACACTAAGAAAGTGCATTATCCGATGAACAGGGGATTCTCTCATTTCTACGGTCATCTGAACGGTGCGATCGATTATTTCGACCTGACACGTGAAGGGGAACTGGACTGGCACAACGATTGGGAAACCTGTCACGACAAGGGATATTCTACCGAGCTGATAACGAAAGAGGCAGTCCGCTGTATCGATGCCTACGAAAAAGAAAGCCCGTTCATGTTGTATGTGGCCTATAATGCGCCTCATACCCCTTTGCAGGCACAAGAAAAAGATATAAAACTCTATTGTGATAACTTCGACAGCCTGACACCGAAAGAACAGAAGAAAGTGACTTATAGTGCAATGGTTTCCTGCATGGACAGGGGGATCGGCACTATTGTAGATGCCTTGAAGAAGAAAGGAATCATGGACAATACTTTCTTTATCTTCTTTAGTGATAACGGTACTGCCGGTGTTCCGGGATCCTCATCAGGCCCCTTGCGCGGACATAAATTCGACGAGTGGGACGGAGGTGTGCACGCGCCTGCTATTCTTTGTTGGAAGAAAGCGGAGAAACAATATAAAAACTTGAGTACGCAGGTGACAGGTTTTGTTGACCTCGTTCCTACGTTGAAAGAATTGGTAGGAGATAACAGCCGCCCGAAACGCGAATATGACGGAATCAGCATCCTTCCTGTATTGAACGGCCGGACAAGCTGCATTGACCGGGATTTTTATCTGGGACACGGAGCGGTAGTCAACAAAGACTACAAACTGATTAGAAAAGGCATGAAGCCGGGACTGGACCTGAAGAATGACTTCTTGGTAGATTATAAAACCGATCCTTACGAAAAGAAAAATGCCAGCGTGGGTAATGAGAAGATTGTGAAGGCGCTGTATCAGGTTGCAGTGAAATATGACACCATCACTCCTTGTCTACCGGAAGTGCCGTACGGTAAAGGTCGTGAAGGATTCAAAGCCCCGAAAGAATGGAAAGTAGTACGTTGATAATGTGAATCCTGTAAATTGAAAAGAATGTAAGATGGAAAAATCAATGATTAGCGTATGCCTCTTAGGTGGACTGGCGATAGGAAACGGGTTTGCCCAGACTCCTTCGAAGCCTAATATTTTATTAATCATAGCCGACGACTGTTCCTATTACGATATAGGTTGTTTCGGGGCTGTGAACAACAAGACTCCCCATATAGACGCACTGGCTTGTCAGGGAATCAAGTTCAACAATGCGTATAATTCTGTTTCGATGAGTACGCCTACCCGTCATTGTGTGTATACAGGTATGTATCCGATGCATCATGGCGGCTATGCCAACCATAGTTCGGTCAATGCCGATGTGAAATCTCTTCCCACTTACTTGGGAAATCTGGGCTATCGCGTAGGATTGGCGGGAAAATGGCATATCAAGCCTGTGGCTAACTTCCCGTTCGAAAATGTACCGGGATTCCCCGAGGGGTGTACAAGCACAAATACGGATTATGATACCAAAGGCATTGAAAAATTTATGGAGCGAGATGCTTCCCAACCTTTCTGTCTGGTATTGGCTTCTATCAACTCTCATGCTCCCTGGACGGGCGGTGATGCTTCTGTCTTCGACCGGAAGAAACTTCAGTTGCCGCCACAATTTATCGATACGGAAGTAACGCGTGAGTTCTATGCCAGGTATCTGGCAGAAGTCGGTTTGCTCGATCAGCAGGTGGGGGACGCTATGCAGATTCTGAAAGATAAGAATTTGTTGCAGAACACCCTTGTCATTTTCATATCCGAACAGGGTACGCAATTTGCCGGAGCTAAATGGACCAATTGGAGTGCAGGGGTCAAGTCGGCGATGGTTGCTTCCTGGCCCGGTGTCATTGAGCCCGGTGTGGAAACTTCTGCCATCGTGCAATATGAGGACCTTCTTCCTACGTTTATTGATGTGGCAGGCGGAACGATTCCTGACGTGATAGATGGAAAAAGTCTGTTGGGCGTATTCCGGGGAAAAACAAAGACGCACCATAAATATGCGTATCATGTCCACAACAATGTCCCGGAAGGTCCGGCCTATCCGATTCGTTCCATTTCGGACGGACGCTATCGTTTGATCTGGAACCTGACTCCGGAAAAGACATACGTGGAAAAGCATATTGAAAAGGCGGAATGGTATCTCTCCTGGAAAGCACAGGATACAGACCAGGCATGTCAGATCATGCACCGTTACAAGAACCGTCCTGAGTTTGAACTATATGATATTAAGAAAGACCCGTTCGAAATGAACAATCTGGCGGATATGAAGAAATATAGTAAGAAGAAGGCAGAACTGACGATGGAACTGCAAAAATGGATGAAACAGCAAAATGATACCGGAACTGATAAAGACCGACCGCGTGCTCCTAAGAATAAGCAGAAGAAAGCAGCCAATGTATAGTATTCGTAATGTTTTCGCTCGTTGCTTTCTGAAAGAGATTTATCTTTTTTATTTCTCATACATTTCTCATGATGATTGCATAGACGATGGTTGCTGATCTTATTT
>ERZ1108167.517-NODE-517-length-15646-cov-98.751459_pt1 | contig 15646 bp, 13 predicted proteins | sample MGYA00403703_ERZ1108167 | MGnify/ENA primary metagenome ERZ1108167 (study PRJEB35170, sample SAMEA104062411) | human gut metagenome | biome: human gut; feature: human-associated habitat; material: faeces | place: Denmark | collected 2012-05-11 ...
ACGATGAGCGACGTTTCGCGTGCATCACCCGTGATATTGCCCGATAAATGTGTTCATTGGGGTTGGCGCCGGGTACCGGGTAAATATCACGGCTGCCGCAAGGCGTTCGCCTTGCGGCAGCCGGTGTGTCGCTTATCGTTCAACGTTTATCACAGATGGAGAACGCGCTCCTTGATCTCCTGCGTCCTGCCCTGGTTCCAGAACTGCGAGCCGATGTAGCCGCAGGTACGGCGGGCGACGTTGAGTTTGCTCTGGTCGCGGTTGCCGCAGTTGGGGCATTCCCACACGAGCTTGCCGCCGTCCTCGACGATCTGTATCTCGCCGTCGAAACCGCACTCCTGGCAGTAGTCCGACTTGGTATTCAGCTCCGCGTACATGATGTTGTCGTAAATGAACTTCATCACGCTGAGCACGGCTTCGATATTGTTCTGCATATTGGGCACTTCCACATAAGATATCGCGCCGCCCGGCGAGAGCGCCTGGAACTTGCTCTCTATCTCCAGCTTTTTGAAAGCGTCTATCTTTTCGGTGACGTGGATGTGGTAACTGTTGGTGATGTAGCTCTTGTCGGTCACGCCCGGTATGATGCCGAAACGCTTCTGCAGGCACTTGGCGAACTTGTACGTCGTGGACTCGAGCGGCGTACCGTACAGCGAGTAGTCGATATTCTCGTCCTTCTTCCACTTAGCGCACGCGTCGTTGAGCCGCTGCATGATCTCCAGACCAAGCTTCTCGCCTTCGGGTTCGGTGAGCTTTTTGCCGTTCAGTTCGTACACGCACTCCCACAGACCCGCATAACCGAGGGATATCGTGGAGTAACCGCCGTGGAGCAGCTTGTCTATCTTCTCTCCCTTTTTGAGCCGCGCGAGCGCGCCGTACTGCCAGAGTATGGGAGCGGCGTCGGACAGCGTGCCTTCGAGGCGCTTATGCCTTGCCTGCAACGCGCGGTGGCAGAGCTCGAGGCGCTCGTCGAGTATCTTCCAAAACTCGTCCATCTGTCCCGCGCCCGCGCTGCATGCGACGTCCACGAGATTGATGGTCACGACGCCCTGGTTGAAACGCCCGTAATACTTGGGTTTGCCGTTCTCGTCCACATACGGCGTCAGGAAGGAGCGGCAGCCCATGCAGGTGTAGCACTGACCGTTGCCGTTCTTGTCTATCTTGTTTTTCAGCATCACCTTTTCGCTGATGTAATCGGGCACCATGCGCCTTGCGGTGCACTTGGCGGCGAGCTTGGTAAGATAGTAGTAAGGGCTGTCCTCGTGCACGTTGCTCTCTTCGAGCACATATATCAGCTTGGGGAACGCCGGGGTGATGTACACGCCCACTTCGTTCTTCACGCCTTCGTAACGCTGGCGCAGCATCTCTTCGATAACGAGCGCGAGGTCTTTCCTCTCCGCTTCGCTGCGCGCTTCGCCGAGGTACATGAATATCGTCACGAAAGGCGCCTGACCGTTCGTCGTCAGCAGCGTGACGAGCTGGTACTGTATCGTCTGGATACCTTTCTTGATCTCCTCTTTAAGGCGCTTCTCCACGATCTTCGCCTTGATCTCCGCGCCGGGGTCCGCTCCCGCAAGCTCGAACTCCGCGTCCACGTCGCGGGAGATCTTCTCTCTCGAGACCTGCACGAAAGGCGTGAGATGCGTAAGGCTTATGGACTGCCCGCCGTACTGGTTGGACGCCACCTGCGCGATTATCTGCGTCGCGATGTTGCACGCCGTGGAAAAGCTGTGCGGACGCTCTATCATCGTGCCGCTTATAACGGTACCGTTCTGCAGCATGTCCTCGAGATTGACGAGGTCGCAGTTGTGCATGTGCTGCGCGAAGTAATCCGCGTCGTGGAAGTGGATGAGACCTTCCTCGTGCGCCTGCACGATATCGGGAGGAAGGAACAGACGCTTGGTCAGATCCTTGCTGACCTCGCCCGCCATGTAGTCGCGCTGCACCGAGTTGACCGCGGGGTTCTTGTTGCTGTTCTCCTGCTTGATCTCCTCGTTGTTGCTCTCTATAAGAGTAAGGATGGACTTGTCCGTGGTGTTCGCACGGCGCGCGAGATTACGCTGGTGACGGTACCTGATGTACCTCTTCGCCACTTCGTATGCGCCCAGCTTCATTATGCTCGTTTCGACGAAGTCCTGCACTTCCTCGACGTTCACCGCACGGTTGAGCTTAAGGCAGTCTTTCTCTACCGTAAGCGCAAGCGTATCGATCCAATCGTCCGAAAGCTCGGGCTTGCCCGCGCGATTCGCCTTCTTTATGGCATTCGCTATCTTTTCTCTGTCGAACTCGACTTCCGATCCGTCTCTCTTGATAAGTTTCATGGCACTCTTTCTCCCCTTGTTTTTACACGTAAAAACAATATACCATATCTTGTAATAACTTTATGCCCGCACCACAATATATTGTGCCTGCGTGTATAAGTATAATATACCCAAACGAGAAAAAAGTCAATCATTATTCCGAAAAATCTTCAAGAGAATTTCAAAAGAAATTCTCTTGAAATATTTTTCGTCATAGTGGACGAAAGTCCATCCCTTGCGCATGCAAGGCAAGCGCTTCGGTCAGACAAAAGCCCTGTCGTCTTTTAGGGCTGTCAGCACCGCGGCTGACCTAAGCTATTGCGGTACAAACAAACGTTTTTCATCGGAAGTTTGTCGTTTGCCGTCCGTGAGGACCGCATTTCCGAGTCGCCGCGTGGTCAGCACCTTGCGGTGCGGCAAGCTAAGCTATCAAGGTACGAAGCAAGTGCATCCCGTCAGGAGCAGATAACTTACCGTCCGTAAGGACCGACCGCGTGTCGCCTCCGCACGCTTTGGAAAATGCGCCCATAACCCCGAAAATCAGATGAATTTTCAGCGAATTCTGCGATTGTTGCTTTGTCGGTTTTCCGCAAAAAGATGGCGCGCATGTCGGCGACGTGATGCGGACTATTTAATTATTCACAAGCGACGGCGAGTCCCCGAAGCCTCACTCAAAACCAAATAATTTACGAGCGCAAGCGAGTCCATAATGCCTCCCCTGAACCTTCGGTGGCATTCGCCGACGTAGGTATCAGGGGAGGGCTTTCATGAGCAGTCCACGCTTCGCGCGGCACTTCGTTTTAAGCCTCTGTGCACATACACTCCGAATAGCAGAATTCGCAGCGAAACCGCGAGATTTTCGGATGATAAGACGCGTTTTTCGGAGCGAACGGACGTGGAAGCGGTCGGCATAGGGGTTCCCCATGCCGACCCGAAAACGCGTCTTAGCGCCGAAAAGCCGCGCTTTTCGCGTCAACAATGACGAAAAATAAAAGAGCGGCGAACCGCTCTTCTATATCGTTACTCTCCCTTGAAGGGAAGAAGCGCCATATTACGGGCTCTCTTGATCGCCACCGTGAGCTGGCGCTGGTGATGAGCGCAGCAGCCGCTCGTGCGGGCGGAGATGATCTTGCCCTTTTCGGTCACGTATTTGCGAAGACGGGAGACGTCCTTGTAATCGACGACGGCTATGCCCTTCTCGCAGAACTCGCAGACCTTTCTCTTCTGAGGACGGCGGACCTTCTTGGTCTTGTCCTCGCCGCCGAAGTCCTTTGCGGCGGCAGTCTTTTTATTATTTTCCATAATGATTTAACTCCTGTGTCAGAAAGGAAGCGACTCGTCGTTGACGGGCTCGAGCGTCGCGCCGCCGCGGGATGCGCGGGGTGCGGGAGCGGGCGCGGAGTCCTCGCCGCGGGGGCTGAGGAATTCCACCTCGTCCGCGGTGACGTCCACGCTCGTACGGCGGTTGCCGTCCTTATCCGTGTACTCGTTGATCTGAAGCGCGCCCACGACGCCCACTTTTCTGCCCTTGGACAGATAGGAGCTGCAATTCTCCGCCGTCTTGCGGAAGGTCGTCACGCGGAAGAAGTCCGCGGTGCGCTCGTCGCTCTGCGCGGACGAGTGCCTGCGATTGACCGCAACGGTGAAGCGGCAGACGGGAGTCCCGCTCGCCGATACCTGATAGTCGGGGTCGCCGGTCAGATTACCGATAATAAAGATCTTGTTCATCGCTGTCTCCTGTTATTCGGCGGCAGGCTCGGTCGCTTCGGCAGGGGTCTCCGCCGCGGCTTCTTCCGTTACCTGCTCCTCGGCGGGCGCTGCGGGAGTTTCCTCCGCCGCCTGCGCTGCCTGTTCCTCCGCCTGCTGAGCGGCAAGAGCAGCCGCCTCTTCGCGAGCCTTCGCGGCAGCGGCAGCCTTCTCGGCAGCCTTTGCCTTTCTCGCTTCCTCGGCGCGCGTAAGCTTGTTGTCTACCTTCTTGGTGACGATGAATCTCATAACGGCGTCGGTGATGCGCATCTGGCGTTCAAGCTCCGCGGGGATATCCTCGGGCGCGGTGAAGTTCATGAGAACGTAAAAGCCCTCGCTCATGAAGTTGATCTTGTAAGCGAGTTTGCGTACGCCCCACTTGATTGCCTCGGCGCTGCCTCCGGCATTCACCACGACGTTCCTGAAACGCTCGATGAGCTCGTCGCGAGCTGCGTCCTCCAGCTTGGGAGAGATGATGTAGAGCACTTCGTATTCGGTCATTTTTCTACCTCCTTTTGGATTTTCAGCCTGCGGATCGGATGCCCGCAAGCAAGGATAAAGGCTTCCCTGTTCGGAAAGCCTTTATATTCTATCACAAGTCATACGCATTTTGCAAGCGTTTTGAAGCGGTTATCACGCTTTCTTTTTCGTCGTGCCCGCGCACGCAAACAGGAATATCGCCGAAAGCAGCGACAGCCCGCCCGCAATGTACGTCCAGAGCGTGAGCGCTTTGAAGTTATCCTTTATCAGTTCGGCAAATTTATCGAAGCCGACCGAGGGAAGCTGAACCAGCGTCGGATACAGCACGGTCGCCGCAGCCGCAACGATGAGCAGTATGCCCATAACGATCATCAGCGCTTTCTTATGCGCGAGCGCGCCTATCAGCCCGAAGAGCGCGGCAAGCACGGGGAGCGCTATCACCGCTATCGTTATTATCGTTTCGGCGATCAGTTCCGTCTTAGCATAAACGTCTATAAGGTCGAACGCCGTGGTGCCCTCGAACAGGCTCGTGCCCGTCATCGCAAGGACGAGGAGCAGACCGTTCATCACGCCTGCGGCGAGCGCCACGATAGCCGCGAGCGCCGTTGCCGGCAGACTGTAATGCCGCGTCCTGCTCACGGGAGCCGCGACGGGCGCGGAGCGCTGCACGGGCGCCGGCGCGGGACGGAAGGTATCCGACGTTTCGGGACGGTCGTATGCCGACGAACCGAAAGGCCGCACCGCCGAAGAGCGCGCGAACGGCGAATAAGACGATACCACGGGAGCCGCGGGCTCTTTCTCCTGTTCGGGAGCGGGAGTTTTCTCCGGCTCGGGCGCAGGCAAAGGCGCGAACGGAGAGGACGCCGAAGGCTCGAAAGAGTTCGCGCTCGCGGGAGCGGGAGTTTCCTCCTGCTCGGGAGCGGGCGTCACGGGCGCAGGCTCGTCTTTGACAGGCTCGGGAGCGGGAGTTTCCGCTTCGGCGCGCACGGACGGCTCCGGACGGAAAGGCGTTTCCTTCTCGGGCTCGGGAGCGGGCTCCGGGCGGCGGTAAGCGGGATAGTCGCGCCCAGCGAGGCGGTAATCGTACACCTCTCTCGGCGTGTCGTATGCCGGACCGTAACCCGTATAGTCGTCCGCATATCCCTCGCGGTAATAACCGCGGTCGTCGCGCGGATCCCTGCGGGATCTCGCTTTATATAAAAGATCTTCGTATTCTTCTCTGGAGAGGTATACGCCGCTGCGTTCGGGCAGACGCGCAGACTGAGGCAGTCTGTAACCGTCGCCGTAATGCTCGTCGCGAGCATAGTACTGCTCGTCCCTGCGGTCGCTTATATACCGCCTGGCGGCGGCGCGCCTCGTAACGCGCATCACGCAGCCGCAGTTGGGACATATCTGGACCTCTCTTGCCTCGGGCGGAAATATCGTTCCGCACTTCGGACACCTTACTTTCACCATTTTACCGGGCCCTCCGCGTTTAGTATATTCATTATACACCGTGATATGAGATCTGTCAAGCCCTTTTTCGGATCTGCGCACGCGGCGCTCGCGGAGAGATCCCCCTCCCGTATTTTCGTGCAACGCGAACATTTATCGCGTAAAAAATCTGCATGATTTTCCTTGACAACGCATACCTTTTAGTGTATAATCAGTTTACTGCTTTCAGGAAGCGGCCTTGACGCGGGGTGGAGCAGCCGGTAGCTCGTTGGGCTCATAACCCAAAGGTCGCAGGTTCGAATCCTGCTCCCGCAACCACTTATACCGTTACCGCACGGTAAAAAAATAAATGACTTTGCGAATCCGCAAAGTCATTTATTTTTTACCATACGCTTCGGTCAGACGAAAGTCCACCCCTTGCGCATGCAAGGCATGCGCTTCGGTCAGACGAAAGTCCGCCCCTTGCGCATGCAAGGCATGCGCTTCGGTCAGACGAAAGTCCTATCGTCTTTTCGGTCTATGTCCGCGTTTTCGGGTCGCCATAGGGTCACCTTATGGCGACCATTTCCGCGTCCGCTCATTCCGAAAACGCGCCCCTATCCTCGAAAATCCGATGAACTTTCTGCGAATTCTGCGATTGTTGCCCTATCGGTTTTCCGCAAGAAGAGGGCGCGCACGTCATGGACGTCGCGCGGAGAATTTAATTAACGAGCGGTAGCGAGTCCGAAACGCTGCCCCCTGCGGCAGGGGGAAGTGCCCCGTATGGGGCGATAGGGGTTGAGGCAGGATAAATGTACGAGCTTTACCGTTATATCATGCCCTTTCGTAAAACAAACTTCAACCCCTTTCGGCTCGCAGCCGCTTACGCTTCGTGCGAGCCACCTTCCCCTGCCTCAGGGGACGGCTTTCATAATGACCGCGCTTTCAGTGCGGCAACTTATTATTTATTTCCCAAACGGCGGACGGCAGAGAATCCCGCTCAGGGCTACAACAGTCGAGGGAGCGTACTACCGTCGCCGAGCAAACGATAGTGCGAGGCGGAGTACGTGACCGAGAGCGTAGTCGCCATCAGCGGCATTATATGCCGTCCCGCCTTAAAGAACGCTTTGGGCGTTAAGAGACAGCTCCGCTATATCCTTCCCTTCGATAAAAGAATAATAGCCGCGGGAAGCGATCATGGCGGCGTTATCCGTGCAGAGGACGGGAGGCGGAACGAAAAGGGTGAGGCCGCGTTTGTCGCACTCCGCCGAAAGGAGCGAACGCAGGTAGCTGTTGGCAGCCACGCCGCCGGCGAGGGCGAGGCGGGTCACGCCGCGCTGCTCGGCGCAGCGGATGAACGTATCTACGGTGTAGCCGACGGCTTCCGCGGTAAAAGACGCGCAGATGTCGTCGACGGGGATCTCTTCGCCGCGCTGGCGCAGGTTATGCACATAATTGACCACGGCGGTCTTGAGCCCGGAGAACGAGTACGCGAGGTCTCCGCGCACATGCATATTGGGGCAGAAGCGGATGTTCGCTTTGCCCTGCTTGGCGTGACGGTCTATCTCGGGACCGCCGGGATACGGCAAGCCGAGTATGCGCGCGACTTTATCGAAGGACTCTCCTATCGCGTCGTCCAGCGTAGCGCTGACCGGCTCGTAAGACGAAAAACCGGAAACATCCACGATGCTCGTATGTCCCCCGCTGGCAACGAGCGCGAGCAGAGGGGGTTCGAGCTCGGGGAAAGCGATGAAGTTCGCCGCTATATGCCCCTGGATATGATTGACCGCGATGAGCGGCACGCCGAGCGCGTACGCCATCGCCTTTGCCGCGGATACGCCCACGAGCAGACAGCCTATGAGCCCCGCGCCGTAAGTGACCGCGACGGCGTCTATATCCGTCTTTTTCAAACCCGCTTTGGCGAGCGCCTCGTCCACCACGGGCATGACCGCAAGCAGATGATTGCGCCCCGCTATCTCGGGCACCACGCCGCCGAAACGCCGATGTATCTCTATTTGGCTGGCGATGACGTTGGACAGGCACTCCCTGCCGTTCTTTACCACCGCCGCGCTCGTCTCGTCGCACGACGACTCTATTCCGAGTATGTATATATCTTTTTTCATATTCCGGTTCGATAATTTCCCCCGCGCTCCGAGCCGCAGGACGGTCGTCTTAAAAACAAGATAAGCGAAAGCTGCTCATGCTCCGACATCGGGACGGCATAGAATGCCGTTCGGGGCGACAACAGGCGAAAGAGCATACTACCGTCGCCGAGCGAGCCGCACGCGCGAGGCGATATGACCGAGCACGCAGCCCGCATCAATTCCGCCATACGCCTTTCCGCTCAAGTTGCATCGTTAAAATACAGTATGCCCAAAGTTCCCTTGCCGCAGTGCGACGTTACGGTCGCACCCGCGATAGTCTCGATGATGTTGGCGGACGGGTGAACGGCGAGGATCTCGCGCTTGACGGTCTCCACCACTTCGGGGCGGGCGGACGTATGGGTGACGAATACGTATTTAAGGTCGGGTCTGTCGTAACGGGCAAGGGTATCCGAGACGTATTTGACTATCGCCTTGTCGATGGAGCCCATGTACTTTTTGCCCACGACCATTTTGCCGTCCGAAACGGTTATGCTCGGTTTGATCTTGAGCACGCCCGCGACGAAAGCGGCTATACCGCTGCACCTGCCCCCTTTATAGAGGAATGTCATGGTGTCCACGACGAAGGACGCCTGAACGGCGCTCCTGCGCGCCTCGACGAGGCGTTTTATCTCCGCGCCGCTCTTACCTTCTTTCGCGAGGTCGTCGGCGTACAACACGAGCAGTCCCGCGCCCGTGGAAAGGTTGCGCGAGTCGACGACATACACGCCGCCGCACTCCTCAGCAGCCGTGCAGGCGTTGCGGTAGCAGGAGCTCATCTCGGAAGAGATCGTGAAGTGCACGACTTCGCTGCCGTCCGCCGTCTGCTCCTTGAAAAATTCGTAGTACGCTTCGGGCGTTATCGCGCTCGTTTTGGGCGTCGTTTTCGTCTGCTCGAAATAGGCGTAGATGTCGTCGGGCGTGATGACGCCGTCCGGACCTTCGCGGTCGCCGAGCAGTATGGGGATGGGCAGGCGGGCTATGCCGCGCTCTTCGAAAAGCCGTCCGAGATCGGATATGCTGTCGCTTGTCACTTTTACTTTGCTCATTATTTTCCTCCCCGGCATCGGACGCGCCGTGCCGTTATTATTTATCGCTTTCCGTCGTCGAAGAACAGTACGCCGAGCGTGCCCTTGCCGCAATGCGAGGTTATCGTTGCGCCCGCGACGGTCTCTATTATATTGACGTCCGGCCAGGCGGCGAGCACTTCGCGCTTGACGGTCTCCACCACTTCGGGGCGGGCGGACGAATGCGTGACGAACACGTATTTGGGATCGGGCGTAGCGCAGCTGCCCGTGATGTCCGCGGCGTATTTTATTATCGCCTTATCCGTTTTGCCCATGTATTTCTTGCCTACGACCATTTTACCGTCGGCGACGACTATGCAGGGCTTGATCTTCAGCACGCTGGCGATAAACGCCGTCACGCCGCCGCACCTGCCGCCCTTGTAAAGGAAGGTCATGGTATCCACGACGAAGGAAGCTCTCACCGCGCCGCGGCGGGCTTCGACGAGTTCTTTTATCTCCGCGCCGCTCTTACCTTCTTTCGCGAGGTCGTCGGCATACAGCACGAGCAGTCCTATGCCCGTGGAGAGGTTGCGCGAGTCCACGACGTACACGCCTTTGAACTCCGCCGCGGCGGCGCAGGCGTTGGCGTAGCACGCGCTCATCTCGGAGGATATCGTGAAGTGCACGACTTCGCTGCCGTCCGCCGTCTGCTCCGCGAAAAACTTCCTGTACTCTTCGGGAGAGACCGCGCTCGTTTTGGGCGTGGTCTTGGTCTTATCGAAAAATGCGTATATGTCTTCGGGGGTGACTTCTATACCGTCCTTGCCCGCTTTTTCGCCGAGAAGGACGGTGAGCGGCGTTACCGCTATACCGCGTTCGGCGAAGAGAGCTCCGAGATCGGATGTACTGTCGCTCGTTATCTTTACTGCCATGTCTTTACTCCTTTTACGGATGTCCCGCTTTATACGCTTATGATATACCGGGATATTTAATTTCAGATAAACTTATCCGCGTTCGGGGCGGACGCGCCCGCGGGTATGCTGCCGAAGAACGCCGCTCCGCCGTCGTTATACGTATCCGTATGCGAGCGGACATACTCTTTCGCCCTGCCTCCGGCTTTGTGCACGCCGCATTCGGTGCGGCTCACGGTGACGAAAGAGCCTGCTTCCCCGCGCACCGTGCGGAAACAGACGCGCTCCTCGCCCGTGTCGCATTTCACATCCATAAGGTCGCCTTCGAGAAAAGCCAGCGTATCCCGCGCCAGGCGCGGCACGTTGCCGAGGTATATGAAAGCGTGACCGTCGTCGGGATAGCGCACGAACCACATCTCGCGGCTTCCGATGCTCTCCATGACGTAACGCGCCGAAGCCGCAGGGATGAATTCGTCTAGATCGCCCCAGAACACGCACGTCGGGCACTCCACCTCGGGCAGATATCTGACCGCGGCGCCCATCACGCGCATGAACGTCAGCAGGTTGCGCGGTCCCCAATGCGGCAGCAGGCGTTTGAAGAATATGCCGAGCGAAGCGTCGTGCGTCATGCGCACCGCCGCCAGACGGCGTTCGAGCGCCATACCGAGCGCTTCATCGTCGCAGGCCTTTTTGAGCGTTTCCAGCTTTTTCGTCTGCGCGCCGTACCTGAACACGGCGTCCGGTCTCGGGTATTTGAACGCAGGAGCATACAACAGACATTTACGCACGTTTTTCAGCTTGGCGCATGCGTACACCGCTCCCGCGCCGCCCATCGAGTGACCCGCAACGTCCACGCCGTCGTACTTTTCCAGGCTTTTAAGCGTTTCGTCCAATGCCGCGTATACCGCCGGCTCGGTGAAATCCCTGAAATGCGGTTTGTCATCCTTGAGCTCGTGCCCGGGCTGTTTGAACAGCACCACCTCGTCGTATAACGGTTCGAGGTACGGCAACAGCTCGTTCCAATCGTCAGGGCCCGTAAGGAACCCGTGTATAAGCAAAAGAGCTTTGCTCACTTATCTTCTCCCTCCGATATTATTGTAACCCAAAAACGCCCCGCTGTCAATTTTTTTCGGAAAAAGTTTGCGGGGCGTGCGGAAAAAGTTCGCGGGGGAAGAGGGACGCTTTTTGAAAAAGCGCCCCTCTTCCCCCGCGCCCTCTTCTCCCCGAAAACTTAAACCGAAAAATATCATAACGGCGGGGTCAAAGTATGTTTGTGATGTGTATGGCGTGATATGCCGCTCGTACATGTATTTTGCTTTCTTAACCTCATCTGCTCGCTTCGCGAGCTTCCTCCCCTAACCGGCAGCCGAGCCGCCCATGGCGTCGAACACGAAGGTATCGGGGCGGGCTTTCATAAGGCGTCCGCGCTCCGCGCTGAAAATAGTTTACGAGCGGCAACGAGTCCGAAAAGCTTCCCCCTGCGGCAGGGGGAAGTGCCCCGTATGGGGCGATAGGGGTTGAGGTAAGATAAGTGTACGAGTTTGACCGTTATATCATGCTTATCCGCAGTACAAACTTCAACCCCTTCCGGCTCGCAGCCGCTTACGCTTTGTGCTCGCCACCTTCCCCTGCCTCAGGGGACGGCTTTCATAAGGCGTCCGCGCTCCCGCGCGGCACTTAATTTTAAGCAACTAAGCGCGCACGCGAAGCGAGCGGTAGCGGTGCGCAAGGCAAAAGCTATGCGCCTTTCCAAGAAAGGAAAACGCGCTAAACGCAGCCTCGGGGCTGCGTTTAGGCTATATTCAGGCGTTCGTTTCGTCCTTCACGCCCTTGACTACGTAGTTCGTCCATTCGGCGATGTTGGTCGCGTGGTCGCCTATGCGTTCGAGGTACTTGCCTATCATGAGGTAGTTGAGGATGTCGTCGGTATTCTCTTCGGTCTTGATGCGTTCGCCGAGCTGTGTTTTGAGACTTTCGAAAGCGGCGTCCACTTTGTCGTCCCTGACTTCCACGCGGCGGGCGCCTTCCACATCCCGCCCGATGTAGGAGTCGAGAGCGCCTCTTATCATGACCGAGCAATGTTCGCACATTTCCGTTATCTCGTCCGCGCCCGGGAGTTTGGTGCACTTGGACGCGATCTCGGCGATATCTCGGATCTGGTCGCCTATGCGTTCCATGTCCACGACGACGTTCATTACGCTGACGATGAAGCGCATATCCGAAGCGACGGGCTGCTGCGTGAGCAGGAGCAGGCTACAAAGCCTTTCGATGTCCTCCATCTTTTTGTCCGTACGCTTTTCGGTATTCGCCGCGTCCTTGACAACGTTCGCGCCGGGCTTGGTGAGAGCAGCGGAGACTTCCTCGAAGCCGCTCACGATCAGTCCGCCCATTTTTCCCATAAGTTCTTCCAGCTCGCTGAGCTGCTGCAGATAATGTGATCTCATCCGAACCTCCCCGAGATGTATCTTTCCGTTTCCGGATGCGAAGGATTGGAGAATATCTTCGCAGTATCGTCGAACTCGATGACCTTTCCGAGAAGGAAGAACGCCGTCTTGTCCGATATTCGCGCCGCCTGCTGCATGTTATGCGTGACTATGACGACGGTGACCGTTTTCTTGAGCTCGTCGCAGAGCTCTTCTATCTTGCCCGTAGATATGGGGTCGAGCGCGCTCGTCGGCTCGTCCATGAGAAGTATCGCGGGATCCGCCGCGAGCGAACGCGCTATGCAAAGACGCTGCTGCTGACCGCCCGAAAGCCCGAGCGCGGACTTGTTCAGCCTGTCTTTAAGCTCGTCCCACATCGCAGCGCGTTTAAGGCTCGTTTCCACGATATAGTCGAGCGTGGCTCTGTCGCGTATGCCGAACATGCGCGGCGCATAAGCGACATTGTCGTACACGCTCTTGGGGAACGGATTGGGTTTCTGGAACACCATGCCCACGTTCTTGCGCAGTATGGGCAGGTCGATGCCGGGTGCGTAGATGTCCTGCCCGCCTATCTCGATCTTACCCGTGATCTTGCAGCCGGGGATGAGATCGTTCATGCGGTTGAGGCTCTTTATGAGCGTGGATTTACCGCAACCGGACGGACCTATGAACGCCGTGACCTCGTTCTTCTTTATCTGCATGGATACGTCCTTTATCGCGTGGAACGCGGTGTAGTACAGATCCATGTGCTCTATGTTTATCACTGTGTCGCGGGCGAAATCGAACGCCGCGCTCCTTGCCGCTATCTTATCGGCTTTGGATGCTTTCTTATCCATATTATGCCGTCACCTCCGGTGGCTTGATCTTTTCTTTATGCTTTTTCTGTCCTTTTTCTTTTTTACTGAAATATTCGATGAGCCCGAGCGCAACATAAATTATAGCAACGAAAATTATAAGCACAAGCGCCGCACCGTACGACTGATTCTGGTCTTCCGTGGTACGGCCTTCCATCGCACGTTTATAGATAAGAACCGCGAAAGTACCGCCTTCACTAAAGTAGCCGTTCCTCGGCATCATCATTCGAGAGCCGGACGTATAAAGCAACGCCGCGGATTCACCTACAATACGACCTATCGAGAGCACAGCCGCCGTAAGAATACCGGCAAGCGCCTGCGGCAATATCACTTTATACAGCGTCTGGAATTTGCTCGCTCCGAGCGCAAGGCTCGCCTCTCGCAACGAATCGGGCACCGCGATAAGGCTCTCTTCCACTGAACGGATGATCGTAGGCAGAATTATAAGCGCCATGGTGAGCGAACCACCGAGCAACGAATAACCCAAGCCAAGCACAGAACCGAACAACATGTTGCCGAAAAGACCAAAAACTATGCTGGGGATACCCGAAAGCGTATCCGTGAAAAGACGTATTGCTTTGACTATCTTGCTGCCGGGTTTTGCGTACTCGTTAAGATACACCGCCGAGCAGATACCTATGGGGAGCGCGACCGCAAGTGCCAGCAGGATCACCATGATGGTATTTACGAAAGCCGGAGCCATCGTCTGATGCGAATAAGACGAAGTGCCGAAAAGGAAATCCAACGAAATATTGGGCACGCCCTTTATGATAACGAACATTATCAAAATAACCAAAACGACGATCACAAGTCCGGTAAGCACAAAGCTCACGTACTTCAATATTTCGCAGAACACACCTTTCTTTTTATATTCGGGTGACTTCCTCACGTATTCGGGGAATTCACCCGTCTCTTCGGAAGAGAAACCGCGCTTTCCGATGATTGCCGCTTTCACTTTTCCGACTCCGCCGGCGATCGCACTGCCTACATACTTTGCCGTACCGGCAATCGAATGACCTATTTTTACAAAGAAATTGGCATTTTCCGCTGTCACGCCATCCTTAACCTTTTTCGACGCTTTCTCTCCGCTCTGCGTTTTATCCCTCTTCATGAATGAAATGATGAAATTCAGGATAAGAACGAATATCATAAGTACGAAGCCGGTCGCCATCAATGCTGACTTTGTAGTCGCGCTTGCATACGGGAGATTGCCGGCTATAGTTGTTGTCAGTGTACTTATGTTAGAGAAGAAGAACGGCTGACCCGCAGCTCCGGGGAAGCTGGTCACATTTCCGCAGACCATCATGACAGCCATCGCTTCGCCTATAGCTCTGCCCGTGCCCATGATGAGGCCGCTTATGACGCCCGACTTTGCCGCAGGAAGCATGACCGTGAACACCGTTTGCGCCTTGGTCATACCGAGAGCGACTGCTCCCTCGTAATAACTTTCGGGCACGCTTTCGAGCGCGTTCTTGCTCATACTCGCTATCGTAGGCAGGACCATAAGCATGAGTATGATCCAGCTTGCCACTATACCGTAACCAAAAGCGCGTTCTGTCATTCTCGCCAATATAGGGCAAATAAGCATCATGCCAAACAAACCGTATATAACGGATGGTATCCCGGCAAACACATTTATCACCTGCTCGAGCGGTTTTTTAAGCCTTTTCGGGCACCAATACACGACGAATACCGCGGTAAATATTCCGAAGATACCTCCGAACACAAATGCGCCGAGCGTGACAAGTATGGAGTTCACGATCATCGGCAATATGCCATATACCTCGTATTCCGCATTCCATACCGTGCCGAATATGAATTGGAAGAATCCGGTTTGCGCAAATGTCGGCACTGCGGCTGCTATTATGAAAATTATAATGCCTATTACCGCAACGACCGCAAAAAATGCACACACGAAAAATATCCACTTTTCTATCAGCGGTTTATTCCTTTTCTTTTTTTCCTGCCCGGGCGTTCCCGTATCGGGCACCTGCCCGTTCATCTCCTGCTCGCCATCCTGTGCCGGCATGATGTTCTCATCTCCGCTCACCCGACTCCTCCTTTCGGAGCGCCGTGACGGCTTTACTCACTTTTTCCGATCTCATGAGTCTTCTCCTGTCGATTTACTAAGTATATTGTACACCCAACTTGTAAACAACTTCGACACAATTGTAAACAAATTGTAAAATCCGTGTAAACTTTTTCTTGCGCGGCGTTTTATCGCCGAACAAAATTTCCTGAATTTTGTTCGGCTGACGCCGCGCTTCGGTATTGACGGAATATCCGTCAACTTTTCGGCGATAAGACGCGTTCTCAGGTCGCGGTAGGGTCACCTTACCGCGACCGCTTCCGCTACGCTCGCTCCGAGAGC
>ERZ1108167.522-NODE-522-length-15424-cov-6.913787_pt1 | contig 15424 bp, 14 predicted proteins | sample MGYA00403703_ERZ1108167 | MGnify/ENA primary metagenome ERZ1108167 (study PRJEB35170, sample SAMEA104062411) | human gut metagenome | biome: human gut; feature: human-associated habitat; material: faeces | place: Denmark | collected 2012-05-11 ...
AATCGACCTAGAAAATGCCTTGGGTTTAAAACACCATTTGACATGTTTAAACATGGAATTAAAAAATTGATTTAATTTTGTCGCATTACTTATTGCAATTCATCATATAAAAAAGTGGTTATCAACCTTGAGTTGATAACCACTTAATGGAGTATAGTAAGCTACATGATTTCTGCTTTCAAATCGATAATATTTTTTGCGGCTACGCAGGCCTGGCAGTCACAGAATTCTGCGCCTTGAGCTTTGAGGTCTTTAGCGTGTTGTAATAGGTTAGCTGCGCCTTCTTCGCCAAGGCTTTGTATAGCACGTTCAGAGCGTGCATAGTCGATTACTTCGTCGATAAGTGCAATGTTTTGTTCTGCTACGGATACGAGCTGTTTTGTAAGCTCTGCTTGTTTTTCTGTGCCCTCTGCAGCGAACCAAGATTGAGCGAATTCTTTTACAGTTGGATTGCTTTTTGGCGCATCTAATAAAGCTTGTACGAGTTGTGATAATTGTGTATGTGTCATGATAATCTCCTTAATATAACTAGTAAATATAAGTTTGAAAAGATGCACTTACTATCATATGAGCACCTGTTCATTTTTATAAGTTCATTATAGCACTACAATAATTTTAAATAGTAGAATTATTTGCGATAGATACTATCAAATGTGATAGATTTATGATGATAACTGGTATAAATTTTTTGGGGAATAGAAAAGAGGAATGCTTTCACATTCCTCTTAAGCTTAGTTAGAATAAATCTGAGTGGCTACCCGTGCGAGTTAAAGATAATACTAATATGTCATCTTTAATTGCATAAATTAGAAGCCAATCTGGCTCGATATGTAATTCTATAAATCCTCAATCATTTCTTTTACATTAGCATATGATTTTGCTTTTATTTTTCCTGCTAATATATCTTTCGTTTCTTGAATAGCAGCTTCTGTTTCTGCATTATAACGAGGTTGTTTAGGTTGAAATGGGAATCCGCCTTCCATTAGTGATGTGTGGAGAAAAATATTAATCGCATCAGTTACGGAAATGCCAAAGCTAGCATATAGTGCTTCTAATTGTGCTTTTACAGCTGGCTCGATACGCAAACTGATAGAGGCCGTTTTAGCCATAGTATCACCTCCTATTGCTTATATTGTAATGCAAATGCTTTATATTCGCAATCATTTTACTGCGAATTGCATGCATGATGCTTATCTTTTCCTGGACGAAAAATACTTATGAATATAAGAATATTAGCTTTTTAGGTGATATAATTAATTTACTATATGTTGTTTATGGGCTTTGCATCTATTGGTTCTATATAAGTTTTTATATTGATATCAAGAAACAACGTAAAACTTTTAGCAAGAATATATAAAAAATGGCTCCTTATAAGGGAGCCATTTTCTATATATTCTTATGCAATTTCCGCTTTCAAATCAATAATATTTTTAGCAGCTACACAGCCAGGGCAGTCACAGAATTCTGCGCCTTCTGCTTTAATGTCTTTAGCGTGTTGTAATAGGTTAGCTGCTCCTTCTTCGCCAAGGATTTGTGTGGCAAGTTCAGAGCCTGCAAAGCCGATTGTTTCGTCGATAAGTGCAATGTTTTGTTCTGCTACGGATACGAGTTGTTTTGTAAGTTCTTCTTGTTTAGGTGTACCTTCTGCATTAATCCAAGATTGAGCGAATTCCTTTACTGTTTCATTGCTTGTAGGTGCATCTAATAAAGCTTGTACGAGTTGTGTTAATCGTGTATGTGTCATGATAATCTCCTTGATATAACTAGTAAATATAAGTTTGGAAAAATGCACGTACTATCTATGAGCACCTGTTCATTTTTATAAGTTCATTATAGTACTTACAATAATTTTGAATAGTAGAATTATTTGCGATAGATACTATCAAATAGGATAGATTTGTTATGAATCCTACATAAATTTTTATCAAATAAATTATGAAGGAATTTTCATAATATATAGCGAATAATAAAGTGTAAGTGTTTTTGGAGCTTGTATTATATTTGGTATAGAGGTGGAGCTAATTATGTGTATTTCTGTAAATAGAATTATTTCATGTCAAACCTTATTAGATTTAAAGCCAGATGAGTTTAATCCCTGTAGTGTAATTATCTCCGACGGTTTGCCTATTGATATAGTTTTAGATTCAGACATTTATATACACGAGGCTTATGACTATATCGTTGTGGGGGATAAAGACGAATTTATTAATCATATCTATGAAACTAAACTCAAAGCATATTGTTTGGATGGAGTGATACGTGAACGGCAAATAAAACCAATAATAAAACAGTTAGAAAAAATTGTAAGGGTATTGTCGTATGAAGATATTCTAGGAAATGAAGAAGATCTTGAACGCTGTAATTATGATGATGAATTTATGCTTCAATTAGAATTAAGAATCAGTATGGATGATTTTTATAAATTTAAGCTTGAACTGGATTGTGAAGAGGCAGAATTTCAGCCCAATTGGGCTTCTACAACTATCTATTCTCGTGCGGGCTATACTGTTCGTAAAGGTGTACCTGCTTCCAAACGATTAGCAGTTTTATTTAAATTAAGTGATTTATTTGATAGAAATATTAGTAGGAATTTCGAAACTTATTGTTGGTATATTAAAATGTTTAAGAGTCATAGTAAATGCTCGTATGCTATTGAGCGTCGAAAAAGGGATTTAGAAGCTTTGAGATATTATGAGGCTCATGATGGTCTTATAAAGTATACAGAAGACTTTGGTAATAACATAGATTAAGTCAAATGGTTAGTGGGGTAGATTGTAGGATTGGATTCATGTATATGTCTAATCCTACCCCGTTTTATGGATTAATCATAATCGAGAAATAATATTTTAGAGGTGTGGTTGGAAATAACCATTGACAATAAATTTGTTTAATGATAAAATATGGGCAAGATAAAAAAGTTGTTTCCTTCTTATTTTTTTGAAATGATGAAAGGTGGTTGCGCATAACCACACTATATTGTGTTTGCTGAAGGTAGGTGGATGAATAATAGAAAATATTGAACTTGATTGTTTGAATTATATTTGTTTGTTAGTTTGGTTTGAAAAAACTGATTAAACGAAATTATGGATACAAATAGAATGTTATTTGTGTAATTTTTTTGAAATGATATATATTGGTTATCTGCAACCAGGAGGTATTTATGCGATCTAAAATTATGTTAGCAAAAGAAATTTATGATAAAAGTGAAAAACAAATTTTACAACTAGAACGAGAATGGTATGCTGGGCGTTACTTAAGTAAAGTTAAAGATTATTACGACCTAAATGTTATGGCTGCATTAATCTATTTACTAAAAAGATATAATGGTTCATTTGTTGACTTAGATAAGTATATTAGCTCCAATAAAATAAACAATCCTAACTTTCAAAATACAATGAAAGCATACATTTTCAAACCTCATGTGCAAGAGTTTTTACAAAAGAACATAAATATTGATGATTTATTATTAATTGGAATTGCTTTGTTTTATAATGAATATAAAATGAGTAGGACCAATAATAGTATCGAAGGTAATGAATCTCTAAATCAAACATTGGAATATTTGTTGAAAATAGAGAATCTTAGTAGTTTTTCATTAATGCAAGTAGGTTTAAATGATGGGACTATACTATTGGATATGGTTAAGCACTATAACCTTAAAAGTTATTATGCCTATAACCGTGACTCTCAGCTAATGGTTTCATTACAGCTACGAGTACTATTACTAGAACTATTGGATTCCCAATTGGTAGAAGCTAGTATTTTAAATGGTGCGTTTGCAGTAAGGAATCAATTATTTGATCGTATTTTATGTGTACCTATTTGGAATCATAGGCTCGATAAGACGTTAAGACTCAATCCTATAGTTAAGAATCGGATGGATGAGATAGGAAGGGTTCCTATAAACACTGACTGGCTAGAGGTGTTAGCTGCTTTTGAACAACTTGCCGATGATGGGGTTATGGTTGCATTGATGACAAACTCATCTTTAACAAATTTACAGAATCAAGCAATTCGTGGTTACTTTGTGGATCGAGGATATATTCAATCTGTAGTTGAATTACCAGATTCCTTATCAGAGTTTACTAGAATTCCTTTATATGCTGTGGTTTTATCTCATAATAATAATGAGATAAAGTTTATTGATGCAAGTCAGTCTTATATCCAAGAGAGACGATATAAAAATATCGATTTAGATAGATTGAAAACCTTAATTAGTGATAATACTGAAAATAGTTGTGTTGTGAGTAAATCTAGAGTATATGAGGAAGAATACAGTCTTTTACCAAAACGATATACAGTTGAACCAATTACTTATGAGGGGATTCCTCTAGGGGAGATTTGTAATGTTAGTCGAGGTCCTGTTATTCCATCAAAAGAGCTAGATGAAATTACTACTTTAGAAGATACAGGTATTAGATATGTGTATTCTCAAGCACTAGATAGCCAACAAGTAGATATGTCTCAATTACCCTTTGTAGATAAAGCTAAATTAGTAAAATCATCTCAGGTGATAGAAGAAGATAGTTTAGTATTAACTAGAACATCTCCATTTAAAAGTAATATGTTACATCTTCAGCCAGGTGCTGGTGTCATTATTAATGGGAATTTATTTTCTATTACAATTGCACCTAAATACAGAAACCTGTATTTATTAGATTATATTGCTGCATTTTTTAATAGCACGTTAGGCCGAGAACAAATTGAACGTTTAGCATCAGGATCTGTTATAAAATCAATATCTATAAAAGATTTGAAATCATTAGCTATTCCTAATGCATCAATTGAGCAGCAACGTAGATTTTTAGGTCATACAGATAAAATTATAGAAATGCGTATGGAACTTTTAAAGCAACTTGATGATGTTAATCAAGAGCTTAATAAATTAGTAGAGGAGGAATTCAATTGGTAGCGTTTACACCAAACTTACAAGATGTCACATTGTTAAGTGACGCAATTAAATATATTACAGATGAATTAACGAATGCATTTAAATGTAATCAGTTGCAATCTGTACTTAAAAAGTATCACTATCCAGTAATTGAAAAAACTGTGGAGCCATATTTTGATGCTAGTTTACCTAATGGAAAAATTTTAGTATTAGGTAGTTCCTCTTGTTCAGTGCGTCATTTAGAGGCAACATTTAAGGCGTTAGGTCTCGCAGATCGTTTAGAATATTGCTTGGAGTATAATACGCTGAAAAAGTATGAGTTTGAGCGTTTACGTAATAACCACCACTATAGACTTATTATTGTTGGTCCGATGCCACATTCTACTCAGGGAACAGATAATTATAGCAGTGTTATTACTAGAATGGAATCATCTGATGAATTTCCTAAGGTCGTTAGGGCAATGAATAATGGTGAATTAAAAATCACTAAAAGTAATGTGAAGGCAATTTTGACTAAAGAGAAGAGTAGTGGATTTATCGCTGCTTGATAAGTAGAGACGGAGGTACCATGAGTTTAAGTAGTCGTGTAAATGAAAAAGCATCCCTTATTTGGGCAATTGCAGATAAATTAACGGGCGTGTATAAACCACATGAATATGGCGAGGTAATTTTACCGCTTACAGTTCTAAGACGTTTTGACTGTATTTTAGCAGATACAAAACCTGCTGTGCTTGATACATATAATAAATTAAAAGATCAGAATTTAGATTTATTAGATGGTTTGTTGTATGAAGTAGCCGGTCATAAATTCTATAACATCAGTAAATATACATTTAAGACTTTACTTGATGACCCTGATAATATTGAAAGTAATTTCAGAGATTATATCAATGGTTTTTCTGATAATGTGCAAGATATTATTAGAAAGTTCAAATTTGATAATCATATTACAACGATGGCAGATAAGCATATTTTGTATATGGTAATAAAAGAATTTACTACTGATAAGGCTAATTTGCATCCAGACCATATCAGTAATCTTGAAATGGGTTACGTATTTGAAGAGATTATCCGTCGATTTTCAGAGGCTCATAACGAAGATGCTGGTCAGCATTATACTCCTCGTGAGGTAATCCGTTTAATGGTTAATATCCTCTTCCATGATGATAATGCTGTGCTAAGTGGACAAAATGTGGCTCGTACTATTTATGACTGTGCTTGTGGTACTGGGGGGATGCTTTCAGTAGCAGAAGAATATCTTGCGAATTTGAATAGCACATCTAAACTGATTTCATTTGGTCAAGAATTGAATGATCAGACCTTTGCGATTTGTAAGGCAGATATGCTCATTAAAGGTAATGATGCTGAACGTATTAAAAGTGGGAATACACTATCTGATGATCAATTCTTTGGCGAAACTTTTGACTATATTATTTCTAATCCTCCATTTGGTCGAGAATGGAAAAATGAAGAAGCCATTGTTAAAAACGAAGCTAAACTAGGTTTTGATGGCCGATTTGGTCCTGGGTTGCCATCAACAGCTGATGGACAAATGCTATTTTTAGAAAATGCTATTAAAAAGATGAACCCTCAAGGCTCTCGCATTGCGATTATTCATAATGGGTCACCATTATTTACTGGTGATGCGGGTAGTGGTCCGTCTGAAATTAGACGATATATTTTAGAAAATGATCTGTTGGAAGCTATTATTGCCTTACCAAATGATATTTTCTATAACACTGGAATTGCAACCTATATCTGGGTGCTTTCAAATAAGAAAGCTGGTACCCCTCGAGAAGGTAAGGTACAACTCATTAATGCTAATGATTTATATGAAAAACGACGTAAGTCATTAGGTAATAAACGAAATGATATTCCTGAAAGCGCTATTCAGGAAATCACTAAGATTTATGGTGAGTTCAGAGAAACTGAAATCAGTAAAATCTTTGATAATGAAGACTTCGGCTATACAAAAATTACGGTAGAGCGACCGGTACTAGATGAAGGCGGAAAGCCTGTATTAGTAAAAGGTAAGCCAAAAGCCGATACTAAACGTCGGGATACTGAAATTGTACCGCTTAAAGAAGATATAGCAACATACTTTGAACGTGAGGTACTACCTTTTGCTCCAGATGCATGGATTGATACTAAGAAGAATAAAATTGGTTATGAAATTCCGTTTACACGGCATTTTTACAAGTATATAGCTCCTCGTCCTACAGATGCAATTATGGCTGAGATTAAGGCTTTAGAGATTGAGTTAGATGGTGCTTTGGAAGAGGTGTTTGAATAATGTGGGCAATGCAGGATAGCGGTATACCATGGTTAGGGAGTGTACCAAGCCATTGGAAACGAGGAAAGTTAAAGCAGTATATTTTTGAAATTAGTGAAAAAAATAATCCGGTTAAAACTACTGATATACTATCTTTAACTAATAAATTAGGTGTTGTACCTTACGAGGAAAAAGGAAATCAGGGAAATACAGCTAAAGAAAAATATGACGAATATAAATTAGCTTATCCAGATACTATAGTGGCTAATAGCATGAATATACTGATTGGATCTGTTGGATATTGCTCTTATTTTGGATGTGTGAGTCCTGTATATTATGTATTTAAAAACTTTAAAAATGGAAATATAAGGTATATCAATTATATTTTTCAAACTACTGAATTTCAAAAATGCTTAAGACAGTTTTCTAATGGTATATTAGAAATTCGTCAAAGAGTTTCGGCTAAAACAATTCTAAATCAAGATTTTTTCTTTCCAGAGTTAGACGAACAAAATTTAATAGTAGAGTATCTTGATACTAAATGTACTCAAATTGATACTATTATTGCTAAAGAGCAATCTGTTATTGAGAAGCTACAGGAATATAGACAATCTATTATAACCGAGACTGTCACAAGCGGATTAGACTCAACTGTAAATATGGTAGCTAGTAACGTTGAATGGATTGATAAGATTCCTTTAGATTGGGAAATCACAAGATTTACTAAGTCATTTGAATTTTTTAAAGGACTAAACATTAAAAAGACTGATTTAGTAGATAGTGGGGCCTGTGTTGTTAGTTATGGACAGGTTCATGCTAAAAATAATAACGGTTATTCGCTTCAAGATGATTTAATTCGTTATATAGGTGAAAATCTAATTGATGAGAAATCATTATTACAGGAAGGAGATTTTGTATTTGCAGATACATCTGAAGATCTTGATGGCGTAGGTAATTGTATTTATATAGATTCTTCAAACGAAATATATGCGGGTTATCATACTTTAGTTGCACGTTGTTTTGATGAGCGTATATGTACAAAGTACTTTGCATTTTTGTTTTTAACAGATATTTGGCGTAGTCAATTACGAAAAAATGCTAATGGAACAAAAGTGTATAGTGTTACACAAAAGATGTTCAAGACAGTATATTGTTTAGTTCCCCCTGTTGAAGAACAGTTAAAAATAGTTTTATATTTAGAGCAAAAATGTGATGCTATTGATAGAGTGATTTCTCAGAAGTTGACTATTATTGATACTCTTGCTGAATATAAACGATCCTTAATTTATGAAGTAGTAACTGGTAAAAAGGAGGTGCCTCATGTCTGAGTTTGATGTAAGAGAAAAGCGCTTCGAAGATGATATTGAATCATTCTTATGTACTACAGGAGGATATGTAAAAGGGAATCCAAAGGTATTTAATCGTGAATTGGCTCTTGATACTGAAACACTGTTGTCTTTTATAAAACAAAGCCAACCAAAGAAGTGGGAACGGTATACGAAGTTATATGGAGACTCTTGTGAGCAGCAATTTTTAAAGCGCTTTAATGACTCTGTAGAGCACGATGGGTTATTATCTATTTTACGTCATGGCTTTAAGGATAGAGGAATTACCTTCCGCGTTGTGTATTGGAAACCAGAGACTTCCATGAATGAAACTGCAAGGGCACAATATGAATCCAATATATTCCATTGCACTCGGCAGTTACATTATTCTGTATCAAATAACAACAGTGTAGATATTGTACTATTCTTAAATGGTATCCCTGTTATTAGTATGGAATTGAAATGTCAGTTCACTGGGCAGAATGCAACTAATGCGATTTCTCAATATAAATTTGATAGATCTAATAAAGACCAAATCTTTAAATTTAATCGCCGTGTGTTAGTTCATTTTGCAGTAGATTTAACACAAGTGCATATGACAACAAAATTAAATGGCGGTAGCACGTATTTTCTTCCATTTAATCAAGGTTCTAATGGTGCTGGTAATGTGGGAAGTGCTGGCAATCCTAATTCTGATACGTACGATACATCCTACTTATGGGAATCTGTTCTTCAACGAGATAGATTGTTAGAAATTTTGCAAAAATATATGCATTTATCCGCTGTGAAAGATAGTGCTGGTAATATTACTGATGAAATATTGATTTTTCCACGCTTTCACCAGTTAGATGTAGTAACAAAGTTGTTAGACCATGCAAAAGAGAATGGCGCAGGGCACAATTACTTGATTCAACACTCTGCTGGCTCTGGTAAGTCTAATTCTATTGCTTGGTTAGCTCATCGCTTGTCTGGTTTGCATGACAAGGATGATAAGAAGATTTTTCGGTCTACAATTATTGTAACTGATCGAAAGGTTTTGGATAGTCAACTACAGAATACGGTATCTCAATTTGACCATACCCCAGGTGTTATACAACGTGTGGATAAGACCTCTAAACAGTTAAAAGAGGCTATTGAAAGTGGTACGCCTATTATTATTACCACATTACAAAAATTTCCTGTTATTTATGAAGAGGTGAAAGCACAAAGTTGTAACTTTGCTGTAATTGTAGATGAAGCGCATTCTTCTCAAACTGGATCTGCAGCACGTAAATTAAAACAAGCTCTTGCAAATACAGAAAAGGCGCTTCAAGAATATGCTGAGTGGGCATATGAAGATGAGGAAAATGCTTTAGATGGAGAGGATAAACTCGTTAAGGAGTTAGTTGCACAAGGTCAGCATGATAATCTGTCTTTCTTTGCATTTACTGCCACACCTAAAGAAAAGACCTTACAGTTATTTGGTACGCGTGATGAAAGGGGTGAATATCATCCGTTCCATATCTACTCTATGCAACAAGCTATAGATGAGGGCTTTATTCTTGATGTTTTAAAAAATTACATGACCTACAATACGTATTATAAAATAGCAAGTCTCGTTGATGTAGATATTGAATTGGATTCAGCGGCTGGAATGAAAGCTATTCGTAAATTCCAAACCTTGCATCCACATAATATTACGCAAAAAACAGCGGTTATGTTACGCCATTTTATGGATGTTACTAGACATAAGATTGGTGGTCGTGCCAAGGCCATGGTTGTTACACCATCAAGACTACATGCAGTTCGCTATGTTCAAGAGTTTCGTCGTCAGATAGAGCAAATGGAACGTCCAGATTTGGAAGTGTTGGTAGCCTTTTCTGGTGAGATTGATGATAATGGGAGAACCTATACGGAAGAGTCTTTAAATATAGACAAAGAAGGCAATCACATTAAGGAAAAAGCCTTACCAGGCATATTCCATAACGATGAATATGGCATGCTCATCGTTGCAGAGAAATATCAGACTGGTTTTGATGAGCCTTTGTTGCATACCATGTTTGTGGATAAAAAGCTTTCAGGGGTAAAAGCTGTTCAGACACTATCTCGCCTTAATAGAACTATGAAAGGCAAACAAGATACATTTGTATTAGACTTTGTTAATAGTGAAGATGATATCTTGAGTTCCTTCGAACCATTCTATCAAGAAACTAAGTTAGATAAAGAGACAGATCCTAATACGTTATATGATGTTAAGTCAACGTTAGATAAGTTCAATGTTTATGATGTACATGATATAGAACAATTTGGAGAATTATTCTATCAAAACCAAAATCAAACGATGGGAGATTTAGGGAAACTTCAATCGTATATTGTGCCAGCCATCAAACGCTTTGAATCCTTAGAGGAAGCTGATCGAGATATTTTTAAAGGGACTCTGCAACATTTTAATCGTTTATATTCCTTTATTACACAGGTATGTAGATTGTTTGATAAAGAGCTCCATACCTTCAGTATCTATGCTAAATTCCTTGCTATTCAATTGCCAAAAGAACATCAAGACCATGTTGATTTAGATGATAAGATAATGCTTGAATACTATCGTTTGGAAAAGGGATCACATGGGTCCATTGATTTGGCTCCAGAAGAAACTGGGCTGCAACCTATTACAGGCAAAGTAGGGCGTAAAAACAGTTTGATTACAACGATTAACGAGATTATTGAAGAGTTTAATAAGCGTTACGGTACTGAGTTTACAGAAATGGATAAAGTAATATTGCAAATAGAACAAGATATTGCAAAAGATCCTAAATGGCGTGACTATATCAATAATAATGGGTATAAAACATTTAAAATACTGTTTGACCAAGAATTCATAAGTATCGTTGCTAAAAGATTTAGAGCTAATGAAGAGTTCTTTAAGGCATTGTTAAAAGATAAAAAACTATTCGAGGATATTCGTGATGCTCTTGGAAATGCTATCTATAGCCGTGTAGAACATAATGTCATGAATCATGCTTTACCGGAAAAGATGCTGCATGGAATGTTTGACTTAGTTCAACCAGAAACTACGCAATTAGTAGCAGATAAGGATATTGAAAAATAGGATGGTAAGGGGAGACATGGTATATATGAGAAGAACTTTTTTTGATTTATTAAAAGAATCGGAAGTAGATGCTAATACAGAGTTGCAAAAGTTAAATGATTTGTTTAAACAAGATTGTTGCTATCGTTGGGGAAACCCGTATTCTTTGTATGATTTAGTTTCTGAAAATTTTGCTAAGAATTATAAGAGGAGAGAACACTTTTTATCTCTTCAAGAATTACTTAATACTATTTATATAGAATGCTTTGATATTTCAGAGTTTGATAAATACTTTATATATGCTGAAATGTATTTAGATTTAATCTCTATATTAGATGGCTCAGGTAATAAAGATATAGAGAGCCAAATGCAAGTTATTAAATGTCAGATTGAAAAGGTTATTTCCTCTTTAGGATATAAGTTTATTGTTGTTGATGATAGACAAATTATTGTAGAAAATAACGTATTTGCTACTGAGGCCGCACAGGTTGTGACAGAATTTGCCGATATAAAAGAAGCTTTGAGTATTCTTGAGTATAATCATTTCTCTAATAAGGGGAATATAGAACGAAAGAAAGAAATTCTAATAAAAATTGCAGCTTTATTAGAACCTTGGCGTAAATCACTTGAGAAAAATGATGAGCTTAAAGGTGTATTAAAGTTAAATGGTAACAAAGTGTTGGCAATAGATAAACTGTTTTGGATATATAATAACTGTAATATACGGCATAATGATAATAAGCAAAAACTTACAAATTTCTCTATGGAAGAAATTGAGTGTTGGTATGATAAAATCTATACTTTGTCTTTATTTGTTATATTAGGTAAAGATGTATCGCAAATTTTAAATGATACAAATCAATTAATATCATAAAATTGATTTAATCATTGAGGAAATGTATCATGAAAAAGGTTTTGTGCGCACTGTCCGCATTAGCTCTCATCGGTTCTATTAGTATTGTTTCTGCCGATGATTCGACTCGTTTTAGAATCAATGGTAATTCAATTTATGACCAGCCTTATGGGGATCGGAATGAGTTCCCATGTCCCAATGGACTTGGTAGTTGTACTATAACTGATAGCGACTATAAAGGTATTCGTAAAGGTCAATCGCTAGAGGTGTTTGATACTGTATATGAGGCTAAGCAACATTTGAACTTTAAGCCTCAAGTGCCTATGGGGTTAGACCGGTTTCATGCTGTTCATGTGTCCATTGTAGATCGTGATGTGCTGCAAGTGGTCTATGCGTACCACGAACTTTTAAAAGGAAGATATTTCGATAGATCCGACGATATGTCGCAGTATATCAAATACCGAGTATCTACAGTATCAGGTAATATCGCAGGTGATTATAAGGATTACTTACCTCAGAAAACAGAGGTTGTAAATGATATAATTGTTACCTATCGAATGGTGGATGATTTTGTCTATCTAGCCTCTTGGGAACATGGGGGGCAGAACCATGTGTTTTTATTTAATGAGCTAGTTTCTGTTGAGCGGGCTAGAGAAATGATTAACAGTGTAGGTACTAATTGAGTTTATTACTGTACTATCTTTTTAAGCTTGATTAGCTTATAATATACATATAAAGAGAGCCCATTAACGTGATTAGGGCGTTAGGCTCATCTAAAACTGAACAAAATTATGATGGCGCCTAACGTGTTAGAGGACTGCACTCCTCTATACGTTAGGCGTTTATCGTTGTACTACTTAACTAGTGCAATGATAGTGACTACTGATAACAGAACTATGATAATTACATAGGTAACTTCATGATTTGTCATAGTATCACCTCCTCGCGGAGATGAACCTAACTCACGTCAACGGACTCTCTTCGTAATAAGTATAGCAAAATACTTTTTACACAAATAGCGATATACAGTCCTCTTTGTTGTGGTTGATATTAAAAATAATGGAGCTTTTATGAACGCAGATAATTACAAGATTTCAACGTTGCCATATATAGAAAATGCTAGCAATGAGATAATGGAAAAGTACAATATAAAAGCACAATATGAAACGGAACCACCTCATGGAGATGCTATATATTCTATTTCTATAAAGGGGAAAGTATTACCGTTTTGGATTTATGGTAGGGACGTTACTTTCATAGGTAATAGTATGGTTATGGTCGAGTCTGTAAGATGCAAAACCTGGGATCCCATTGAAACCATTATTATTGATTTAGAGAATGAAGTGTATGCTAGTTTAAAGGAATGGTATACAGATATTTCATTTGTTAATAATCGAATAGAGTTTTCCAATCAAGTGGTAAAAATGGATAAACGAATTTTAAATAATTTTGAGAATTTAGAGTGGATAAGCTTTTAAGATTGATTGCCTAGAGGACACATTGACTATACTATAGTGAAGTGATATTTTATATATGACAAGGGATGTCAATATGTGACATAGTCTCATATGAACGAAAAAATAGCAGGGCGGTCACCCTGCTATTTTTATTTGTCGCAATATATTTTACAATTCATCTATATAAAAAGGTCATCAACAGTGTGTCGATGACCTCTTAATAGGTAATATATTATTAAGCAATTTCCGCTTTCAAATCGATAATATTTTTTGCGGCCGTGCAACTAGGGCAGTCGCAGAATTCAGCACCTTGAGCCTTGATGTCTTTAGCATGCTGTAATAATTGTTTGGCACCTTCTGTACCGAGAATTTGTGTAGCAAGCTCAGAATCGGCAAAGCCAATTGTTTCGTCAATAAGGGCGATATTCTGTTCCGCCACGGATACGAGTTGTTTCGTAAGTTCCTCTTGCTTAGGCGTTCCTTCCGCATTGAGCCAAGATTGAGCGAATTCTTTTACTGTAGGATTGCTGGTACGTGCATCTAATAAAGCTTGTACGAGTTGTGTTAATTGTGCGTGTGTCATGATAGTCTCCTTTATAACTACTAACTATATAGGATAGGTTATAATCTACCAACTATATGGAACAGCGTGCTAATCAGTATTATATGAGCACATGTTCCTTTTGTTGAGTTTATTATAGCACCTACAATTATTTTGAATAGTAGAATGATTTTGGATAGATACTATCAAATAGGATAGCTGTTGCAAGAGCGATATATAATCGCAATTGTAACAGCTATGTGGCAGTACTGGTCAATCTAACAGTGTATTGTTATTTTATTTTCTGAAAGCTTCCGCGATGGAGTGAATACCGTCAAACAGGAAACCGAAAGCGATAAAGTAGATAAATACCTCACCGGAAGCAATCGGCTTGAATATGAGTAATAGGCCTAATAGTAAAAGAATTAGTGCAAGCCATTTTGCATTACGTCCCATGAGTGATACCATGCTGTCGGACTTTCTTGATTTAATGAAAATAAAGATGGCTTCAATTACCATCCAGACGCCGATTGTAATTGGGAGTACTAATGGTAGGAATGCAAATCCGCCGAATATTAAATAGATACCGAATAGAGCGTTGATAATACCGCCAATGAGATGCCAGCCGCTTCTCATTGCAGAAGGCAACCTAAAATAATTTATAATGCCACTGATTGCATTGGCAAAGAAGATGATAGACATAACCCAAGTGAATGCAAAGAGGTTAATAAGCGGATTTAATAGTAAGAATATCCCTAGGATAATACTTACAATACCCGACAAAATATAAAAGAATTTGTTTGAACCACTCATAATTATTCCTCCAATCTTTGGTACTGCTTATTTTCAGTATGCGTGAAATCATGGGGAATGTCAAATTGTAACGATAAAACTGTGCTTTCACAAAACTCACATGTCCATCCTGTTGACACAGTTCTATAGAATACCGTATAATACTTTTATATCTTAAATCAAGCGATGAACGGGTATAAAGGTTTACAAATCCTGCTTTCAGAGAGTT
>ERZ1108167.527-NODE-527-length-14865-cov-7.590074_pt1 | contig 14865 bp, 9 predicted proteins | sample MGYA00403703_ERZ1108167 | MGnify/ENA primary metagenome ERZ1108167 (study PRJEB35170, sample SAMEA104062411) | human gut metagenome | biome: human gut; feature: human-associated habitat; material: faeces | place: Denmark | collected 2012-05-11 ...
GCAGGATGTCGAGAAAATGCGTCAGACGCAACTTTCGGTTGATGAGCGTATGGCGGCACTGCTCCGGGTTGTTGATACGGACGTTGAAAGTTCCGGAAAGCACATCGACAAGTGTCGCCAGATCGATCCGTGTGCCGTCGATGCGGCGTATGGCTCCGGAGAGTTGCAGGGCCGTAGCAAGCTCCATGATATCCGTAGGTGTGAATTGCTCGGAGAGGAACAGCGGCGACTTGGGGACTTCGACCGACACCGGGGCGGCGATGGACGGATAACGAACCCGGGTAAAGACTAAACGGATCTCGAAATTCGTCAATAGAAGCGCCGATTTGAGCAACAACACTTGCGGAGATTCCTTTTCGACAATTCGCTCCTGCAACCGCATCAGGCAGGATTGGAGGCGGGCAAGTTCGTGCAGCAGGTCGAGGGACGATTTACAGGATTGAACAGTAAGACCGTGCAGCAGGTCGATGTAATCTTCATAGGCAGCGTCGAGAGTCTTCTGCTCAGGGGACAGTAATCGTCGGTTGAGAGATGTTTCGAGCAGGACGATAAATTGGCTTTTGTCCAAGTTTTCCATAATTCGACTTACACAGAATTGGTTGGTTTGCTTTGCAAAAATAGGAATTTTCAGGATACCCAATTACATGTCCGGATATCCGCCCGGATATAAAAAATCGAAAAAAATCATTCATCTTCCTTATTCAAGGAATAAAGCAGTGCATCGGTAAATTTTGTGCGATCTTTCTTGCGTTCCAGAACACGGCGTTTGACATCAGTCGGATCGCCGAGTTTAACATGCAATGTATTCTCGAAGACCCGAACAACCAAATTGAATGGAGCTGTCGAACCATCTGCCAGCACGAAAGGAGGTGGAGTCATCCGATCGAGTCCGCAAAGGATTTCCGAAACGCTGATCGCAGGATAGTGTTTGGACCAATGGAGCGGTGAAGTAAATGCAGGTTCAGATATGAAAGATCGCGGGTGTTCAATACGATGATATAACAACTCTTTTTCCAAGCAGATAAATTCGAGAGTCATGTCGACAACCCGGTGTATATATGGCGGAAGCGAAACGGACGGTTCATGAATTCGAGAAAGCAGAAATCGAAACTGGATTTGCGTATAATTTAACGTATGTAATGCCGACAGACAATCTGTGTCATCGCAAAGTGCTGTAATGAGGCGGGCAAATTTCAAAAAGTAAGTTTGCAGCCTTTTTTCAGAAACAACTTTTCGATTCAATGATTTTAAGATGGCTCTGAACAAAGATGTATGCAACAATTTGTCCATCTATATTTGTCGTTTATTACAATGAATTAAATTGCATATATTGTATCTGTAGGATAATTTTCTTATCTTTGCCAAACGGCGAATAGCTGTCGAATCCTGTCATCGACACCTGAAAATGCTACAAAGACAAGATGGACGGGATGATAGGGGAAATCGTGCAAAAAACAGCACGGGCTTCTCCTATCTGTTCATCGGGTTGTAGCATTCCTCAGGTGTCAATAGGTTAAGTCCGTGCTTTTATTTTATGCTATTTCATTTATGGTTTAACCGAGAAGTTTGATTTTGCCACAATAAATTTATAATTTATGCGTTTCATAAAGAAAATACCGGTTACGATTCATTAAAAGTGAATTTTTCAATACAAAAAGACTTACAGATGCTCACATTCTGAATCGGTCAACATTTACATCCGGATATTTTCTTATTGCCGTTCGAATATTCTTCGAACGGCTTTTTTATCCGAAAGTTAAAAACACCCGCACACCTCAAAAGATGTGCGGGTCAAAATCGGGTCGCTTACAGATGCTCAACCGATTCTAAACAAGCCAACAAATACACCTCTGAAGAGTTATTCGGCCGTAGCCTCGTCGTAGGTGATGGTGTAACCGCTGCTGACGAACGTCCAGTCCTGCGGGCGGTTACCATTCTCGCAAGTAACGGTTTCCTCCCAAGCTCCATCGGCAATGGAATTGAACAGCGACAGCGGATCGGAATCGGTTCTCGTACGCAGGTTGAAGTGCATGATTCCACCGTAACCGGCCTCGGTCAAATCATAGGCTCTATCCCCATAATAAGATACATTGCTACCGATGGAACCCAGATTGATCGACAACGGTGCATAGCGCTCCTTGGTTACGCCGGAAGTGCTGATATACGTGTTGTAACCGAAGTTGGAATAGACATGGTCGAGCTTGGCTCCGGCTGTCGCGTTGATCTGATTGTAGCCGATATTGTACTGGAAGAGGGTAATCAACTTGCCGGCGGGCAGCTTGGCGCGCAGTTTGGTGATCAGGTTGCCATACGAACCGGAAACGGAGGTCACCGTGCCGCCGTACTCGTTGTCGAATCCGATACCGTCGAGTCCGTACTTATTTACGGCATAGGCGAGAATCGTTGCAAGCTGATCGGCCTGCGTGTCATTGAGACTCGTGAAGTCGATATTCTGCCAGTTAGGCAGGATGGTGAGCACGACTTTGATGCCCTTAGCCTGCAGACCGGCTACATAGGTGGCAGCACCGCCGTTTTCGAGCAGGTTGGTCATCTTGTCGTTCAGATAGAGGGTCGGACGCACTACTCCGTTGACCGTCTCCTTGTTGAGATTGGCGGCGAAGAACTCCACGATATCGGCATAGGCCGAACCGTCGGAGAGCAGGTAGTCGCCGGCATTAAGCGGGTTCACGTCGTTGGTCTCGACATAAATGGTGACCTTCGGAGTTTTGTCCCCGTAAGCACGTGTTTTGACGACAGGTTCCTGGGCCTTGTCCATCGTCGGTTCTTCTGCCTGCTGGCAGGAGATCATCATCGCTGCACTGGCTGCCAGTGTTGCGAATAATTTGAAGTTTTGTTTCATTTTGATTTGAATTTTAATTGTTTTTGCTCCGGTTAAAGAGCTGTGAGAGGATAAAATGGAAGAACATAGGTGTATTTTGTCGACCGTTTTTATCAATTCCAATCTTTCAGCCATTTGCCGTAATTCTGAATACCCTCGGATAATGTCCAGAGTCTGTTCATATCCAACAGATAGGTGTATCCTTTTTTGCTTCCGAGCAAATAGCTGTTTTCTGGATCCATAAAAGTGCAACACGCTGCAAACGTATTGTCCCAAAAAGCTTCGTAACTGTCCTGGAGATTGCTGTGCAAATCGTCGAAGACGATGATGTTGTTAGGCTTATAATTAGGAGTCCAATCTAAAAGGAATCTAGGCTCCCGCATCATGGCCTCTTCTTCCGTTTGGGCAGCAGGATAGATGGGAAAGTTGATGCAGCCGTACCGATCCTTGGGCAGATTGGCAATCGGCTTTTGCGTATAGGTGGATACATACTCCAGTTCGGGATGCCACGGGTCGAGCAGCTGCGGGGCCTCGCTGTTGCTGTTGTAACCCGACCATGCGTAGTCAATGTAATCGCCGACGGCGATTCCGCCCGTCGCTTCCGTATCCCAGAAAGTAGCGGTCGGCTCCTCGTAAACCGTGACCGTCAGTAATTTTTCCGTGCCAAGTGCCTCGCGCAATGCCTTGATGAGCTTCGGATAGGAGGTCGTGTTCACGGCCGGCATACCCTCCTTGCCGTAGCCGGAATTTCGATCCCAGAGGTTTACACCGTCGAGTTCGTATTGTTCGATAACGGTCTTGACCTGCGCTGCGAAGTCTTCGATTTGAGCATCGGTGAGGTTGCAGAACCCGAGCCCCTTGCCTCCGCCTTCGATACTGATACATACCTTGCGTCCGTGTTCCTGCAACGGACGGATATATTTCGTCGATTGGCTGAGCACATAAGTCATGTCGGTTCCGAGATCAAGCAGGGCGCGGCCGGCAGCAGCATCGTAGCCGACCTGGACAGTGCGCAGGTTGACGATGTTGCCTACGGTACCGTACCACGCCACGGTCGTGCCGCGTGCCACTTTCTTCCGCATGATGTAGTCCTGCGCCAACAGCGGCTGAAAATCGTTCGTATTGACATAGAACACGAAGAACAGGTCGTGGCCGTCGTGCAGGGTGTATTCGTCGGTGTAGGGTTGGCGAACCGAAACGTTGTAGTAAAGCGTCTTGTCCGCGTCCGGTGCGTCCTGTGCAGCGACCGTAAGCGGTAGTACATATTCCCCGGCGGCAAGTCCGCTTGCCGAGAACTTGATACGTTTCAATTCCGAACGCTGCGTTGCGGCCGAGAGGTCGAGCGTCTTGCCGTCGGGGAACTCGTAATTCGCCTCCGGCAGCAGCGTTCGTTCGATTTCATCTCCGGCATCGTAGTCATTGAGCAAAGATGCATCGCACCATGCGTCGAGCGAATATCCCGCTGCCGCCGGCTGTGTCTGCCTCAAGTAGAAGTTCTTCGTCATAACCCCTCCTTCGGTCAGCAGCACATCGACCCTATTTTCCACGGAATTGCTGCTGCACAACATCACATGAACCTCTTCGATGGAACCTTTGTCGGGCAACTTCCCGCTTTCCTGCATCACGGGATCGGCCTCGCAGGCCGTAAGGCCCGCGAGTGCCGCCGTGCAGAGAAGCGTTACCACCCCTGTTTGCAAATCAAAAATCGTCTTCATAGTTACTCGTTGTTTTCGTTAAGTTTCGGAATCTCGATGCCCTGCGGCCAGATGATGTCGTATTTGGCGACGCCGTCGTTGCCGTACATCGAATAGTCCTTTACGGTATTGCCAGACCCCTCGTTGAATTTCCAGTATCCGAGTAGCGTCGAATCGTTCTCCGGGTTTTCGATTTCATACATATTTTCCCAAATCTGTTCCAGCGTGCGGGCCACAGACCATACACGCGCCTCGGCGATCTTGCCGTTCAGAGGCCGATAGTCGTCGTAGGAGCGGCCGATGAAGAACTGATAGGCCTCGCTCAGGCCATCGTACCCCAGTTCTTCGTACTGGGCCTTGTCGCCCTCGGGAGCGGTGTTCCACAGGTCGTAGAGCGCCCGCATGGCCAAGTTGATGCAGTTCTTATCGTTCTGCGTCGTGATGCCCACGCCCGTGACTTCGCTCTGAATCTGCCCGTCGACGTAGATGCGGGCCGTGCGGGTATTCTGGTCGTAGGTGCAGGCCACATGGTACCAGCGCCCCGTTTCGAGATGCTTCATCGCGTCGCGTCCGGGAATCTTGCCGAAGCCCGAGCCACTGCCCGAACCGTCGAACTGCAACTGTTCGCGCTCGAAATTCGTGTCGCCGATACGCAGCAGCAGGTACTGCTCGACGCCCATGACGGACGAGATGTTGACGGGATTGCCTTCAGTATTGGTTTTCACGAATTCGTCGATGTAAATCAGGGCCTCGTAGGTCACAGCCCGCAGGCCGTTCCAATCCTTGCTGCTTTCGGAATACTTATCGAGGGTCGGGAACTCGATCCAGTTGTCCGTAAGTTGTGCCGCGACGGTGATGGCCGAGGAGCGTTTGACGACGTAGTAAGCCACGTCGGAGCCGTGCAACACATCGATCGATGCGCTACCGATGCGTACTGGAACCAGATAGGTTTCGTCGATTGGCAAAGCTCCGGTCTGCTCATCTCCTTCTCCGGTGAGTTCACGGAGGCGCAGCGTGACAGCATCGGAGGTCGTCTTCCCTGCCGGAATGGTCACAGTTTCGGACAGCAAAGAATAATATTTTGAATCGAGCATCGTCCACTCCGTACCGTAACGGGCATTGTACGTCCCGACGAGCGACGGGTCGACCGTGAGCGTCACCGCCACATCCTGTCCTGCCGGATATGTCAGTACCGCCTGCAACGCGCAATCGTAGGTAGCCCGGGTGTTGCTGAAGGTCGTGAGCTGTGCGTCGCTCGTCGAAGCGACGTCGAGGTATACGACATTGTCGAACTTGTGATTGTCATCGCCGTAGTTCTCGCAGGCCGTGAAAGCCACAAGCGAAACGAGAACCGCCATTAGTATCTTTTTCATGTTCATGACTGTCTTTATTTAGAGGGGTTCAACGTTTGTATCGCCTGCCGGATGGTTTGGTAGTTCATCTCGGAATGGTAGTAATCTTCGGCAATATTGTAAGCCGCAAGCCCCGCATAAGGCCCGAGTTCGACGACGCGGCGCGACATTTCGTCGACGGCGGCGTGCTCGGTGCGGTCTTCATCGAACAGCGCCGCATTGATTTCGGCGGTCAGCAGCAGCCGATTGGCCTCGATGCCGGCATAGTTAACAGCGTGCAGGGCATGGAGTCTCACATCCAAAACATTTTCGAGTTTCTCCGTATCGAGGATGACGTAATCCATCTTTGCACGGTCGGTGGCAGCGAGCGACAGGGGATTACCCTCGAAAACGAGGAGCTGACCGTCAGTTCTGGCCGTGGCAAGCCTATCAATAATGCGAGCCGTGGCATCCGCAGCCAACGGGTCGGTCGTGAACGAGTAGCCGTCCATGCCATTGGCAGCGACGGCAACGACGACCTTATCCAAGTAGGCGTCGAGCGCCGCCGCATCGGCGAATTCCTCCGCACGAGCGGCATAGTCGATCTGATAGAGCACCTTCGTGCCTTTCTCGTGCATGACGGACATGTCCTCGGCGTCGAATTTCGAGAAGTTGTCGGCGTTGGTCAGCGTCACGATGTCCAGCGAATCCGGAAGGCAGCGCATGAAGTCCTGCTCTCCGGTCGCTTTCTCGGGAGAATTGTGCATGCGGGCATAGACGATGAAATGCTCCGACTGCTTGTAGGCCCTCAATGTCGCGGTGTACTCGGCCCATAGGGCAGGATCTTGCTCCCAAGGCTTTTTGACCGTACTGTCGAGTGCCTCCGTTTCCGTCCAGTCGCTGCACGAGACGAGCGACAGCATCGAAAACAGCGCCAGCAGCGTGAATATAAAGTTCTGTTTCATAGCTGTTAGTTGTTATAAGATTTGCAATCCCACCATACACGGGTTCCCATGACGTCGCCCGTGCGGTTGCCGTTCTGCTGCTCGCCATCGAGCGTCTGGATGGCCAACTGAAGGTTGGCGTTGTTCTGCTGGTACTCCTCGACGGGGTAAGGCAGGCGTCGTGCACCCTGCGCTACGTCCACCGTGCCGCCCGACTTGTCGGTGGGCACGGGCAGCAGTTTCGGATAGCCCGTGCGGCGGTGCTCCGACCACGCCTCGACGCCCAGCGGGAAGATGGCGATCCATTTCTGCACGATGATGCGTTCAAGGTTGCGTTCGAAGTTCTCGGCTCCGTCGACCCACGGAATCCCGATGTCGCTCTGGGCCATCGCGCTGTAGTTGCCGACAGGATCGGTGTAGGGCGCGGGCTTGACGTCAGTCTGGGCCAGATAGGCGTCGGCGCCGCTGGCACCGCGCTCCTCGAACGAAAGCCTTACGGCTGCTTCGTAGAGTGACCGTGCCGTTTCTTCCGAGCCCCAGCGCAATTCATATTCCGCACGCAGGAACGTTGCCTCGGCGGCATTGAACCATAGGTAGGGCGTATCGCTCGCAACGATCATATTCGAATACTTCGACACGGCCTGCGACTTGCTCGTCACATCGATGCCGATACGGATACCCACATAGTCGCCGACATCATTCGCAAGGAACATCTTCTCCATACGCGGGTCTTTGTAGCCGTTCATGTAGCAGAGGATGTCGGCTCCGACACGGTGGTCTCCCCAGTCGTTGTAGATGAGCGTCGTGCGGTTCTCCGCGGCGTGCATCGCCGCATTGTCGGCATTAGCCTCGATAACACCCCCGGCAATAGCCGCGGCGGCCTTCGCACGGGCGACGTCGGACTTCACATACGACAAACGCATGGCCATGCGCAACTTGAGCGAATTGGCATATTTGAGCCACTGCGCGATATTGCCGTAATAGACGCCGTCGTAGCGGCTCCATGCTTCGGCTGGGAGCGTCGTGTTGCGGCCCAGTATCTCGATAGCCTCGTCCAGCTCCTCGAACATCTTCGTATAGACCGCCTCCTGCGAATCGTACTCCACATAGACCGACTCGTTGCTCTCCAGCTTCGAATAGGGAATCGGACCGTAGGAGTCCGTCACACGGTGCATGATGGCCACTCGCAACAGGCGGGCGAAAGCGATGGCCACTTCGTCTTCCGTGCCGTTGACGATGCCCTTATAGGGGGTATAGGTCTCGGTGATGACGTTGGCGAAAGGCCATTTGCGCCAGTCGGCCGAGGGATTATAGGTCTCGAACTTGGTCTGCCATGTATCGACCGTAGCACCGATGTAACCGCCGAACGGCCCGCCCGAAAGCGATTCGTTGAACTGGTACATGTGCTCCTGCACGGGAATCACAAGACTCTGCAGCGACTTGAATTTCGTGCCGGTCTTGTAATTGAGGGCATCCATCTGTTCTTCCGTAACCTGATTGGGATTGCGGTTGATGTCCTCGAAATCACCGGTGCAGGCAGCCAATCCGAGCAGCGCGACCGACAGCAACACCGACTGCCAGCTCATATTGATCTTTCTCATAGTTTCTGCGCTTTAGAATTGGAATTTGACATTGAAACCGAGACTGCGCATCGAAGGCATCATGAAATAGTCGATGCCCTGATAGTTCAGTCCCGTCGAGGCGACGGCTTCGGGGTCGAACGGCGCCTTGCAGTAGATCATCCACAGGTTACGCCCTACGAACGAGACGGTCATGCGCATCTTGTCGCGGAACCATTTTGTCGGCAGGGTGTAACCCAGCGAAAGCTCTTGCAAACGGACGTTCGTCGCCGAATAGAGATAATATTGCGGCAGACCGGACTGCGAGCCGATGGCTTGGTACCACTTCTGCGCATCAACCATCTCACGGCCGTTAATCAGCACGCCGCCGGCATCACGTGCAGCGGCCGAAGCCTCCGAAACGCCGTACAGATCCAAATTGGCCTGCGTCGCGGAGTAGCAGACACCGCCCAGACGGGCTGTGAACAGCACGCCGAGATTGATGCCCTTCCAACTGAAATCGTTACGCCATGCGAGATTGGCATCCGGGAACACCGAACCTAAATAGATATCCTCACCCTCATCGGTAACCTGTAAGTTACCGGCATTGTCCACTTCGACATAGCCGTTTTCATTATACCGCAGATTGGACGTCGTATAAAGGTCTCCCAACGTACCGCCTTCTTTAAGAATATATTTCGCCTTGCCTAATCCCTTGATGTCGAGCTTGGTGAGATTCAGAGATTCGCCCGTCACGGGGTTTACGGCATTAGCCGCAAGTTCGCGGATTTCGTTCTTGTTCCACGAATAAGTGAAGTTCGTCGTCCAGCGAAAGTCACGCCATTGGTTATCGTACCCGAGCGAGAGTTCGACACCCGTATTGCGGACATGGCCGGTTTGCAGGTAGATGGTCGTATAGGACGACGAGGGCGGCAGCGACGGGTCGAAGGTCTGATTTTTCGTATCGGCCCGGTACCACGAAGCCGAAAGATTGATGTGTTGCCACAGACGGGCATCCAGACCCACCTCGTAGGTGATGGTGCGCTCGGATTTCAGGTCGCCGATGGGATAGTGCGTCTTGTCTTTCCACACCTTGTTCGTGGCATCGTATTCGTAGGTCGGAACCGTCAGGTGACGCGGGAAAGGCATACCTACCGAGGCGATCGAACCGCGGATCTTCAGATAGCTGAACGTCTTGCCCAGATCCCATGTCGAAGAAGGCACCCAAGACAGGCCTACTGACGGATAGAAGAACGACGACTCGGGCGAATTGGCCAGTTGCGAAGCCCAGTCGTTACGCCCCGTCACCGTGAGGTAAAGCATCTGTTTCCAACCTACTTCGACCGAGGCGAAAATCGACTGCGTCTGGTCGTGCCAGCCGACCTTTTCGGCACGTTTTTTCGTGTCATCCAGATCGAAAACATTGAATATGTTGGGAAGTCCGTTCTCCTGAATCGGCCCACGGTATGACAACTCATCGGTCTTGATATTGTTGATCGAGGCGCCGATATTCGCGTTCAGAGACCAATCCTCGCCGAAAGTCTTGTTGATGTTCACCATCAGATCGGCGTAGGTCTGCGTGTCGTAAGCGCGGGCCTCGGTATAATGGCCGTTCTTGCCGCCGTCGGTGATGGTCGTATTCGACGAGGCATAGAGTTTCTGCGTGTAGAGCGAATTCGAATTGTCGAGGCGCACGCGCCCGGCGACATTCAGCCACGGGAGGATGTCGTAGCTGGCCGAAAACGACAGCATATAACGCTTCTTGTCCGTGTTGCGCAGGTTGCGGTAGTTGATCCAGTAGGGATTCTGCATGCGCAAATCACCGCCTTCCATATCCGCACTCCAGAATTGCTCCATGAGTTTCGTCCCTTCGTTGTAACGCTCGAAGCGACGGTAAAGGTCGAAATTCTCACCCCGCGGGAACAGGTAGGCCGGAACCAGCGGGTTCGAATAGACTCCCTGATTGGTCATGTTCTGGTCTTTCTGATAGATGTAGCTGGCGCTCGCATCGAGCTTGAGCCGGTCTTTCAGAAAGTACGAAGTGTTGCGGAACGTGAAATTGTAACGGTCGTACTCGTTGTTGGGGATGATTCCGTCCGAGTTGACCGAAGCTGCCGAAAAATAGGTCTGGTTCTTATCCGTACCGCCCGAAACCGTAACGGCGTTGGTATAGACATGCCCCGTCTCGAAATAGTCGTTCGGCGTATAACCGTAGCGGGCCGCCGGGAGCAGCTTCTCGCCCCAGCTGTAAATCCCCGAGCCGCTGCGGGTGCCGTTCAGGCCCGTGCCGTAGCGATTCTGGAACTCGGGCAGCACGAAAGGATTCAGGAATTCCGTATTGCTCGAAAGCGTAACCTTCAGCGCTCCAGCCTGCCCCTTCTTCGTCGTAATCATCACGGCTCCGTTCGCGGCTTCCGAACCGTAGAGAGCCGCAGCTGCGGCGCCCGTCAGCACCGACATCGACTCAATATCCTCGGGGTTGAGGTCTGCGATGGATTCCGTAGCACCGCGCGAATCGAACTCCGTACCGCCACCACCACCGAAGTTGTACATCGGAATGCCGTCGATAACGTAAAGGGCGTTCGAAGACTGCGAAATGGACTTGTTGCCGCGCAGTACGACCTTCGAGGCACCGCCGACACCTGACGATGAGGCGTTGATCGTGACACCGGCCACTTTACCCGTCAACGAGTTGATGAAGTTGGCATCCTTGACGGTTGTGATGTCTTCGGCCTTGATCTGCTGAACATTGTAGGCTACGGCCTTTTCCGAACGCTTAATACCAAGAGCAGTGACCACGACTTGTTCGATCTCGGCGGACGACTCCTGAAGCGTAAGGTCGAAAGCAGTACGGTTACCCACATCGACCACCAGAGTCTCATAGCCCAAATAGCTGACTTCCAATTGCCGGGAGGCAGCGGGGGGGGGTATCTGAAGCGAGAAAGAGCCATCGGAACCGCTGCTGATGCCGATTGAGGTGCCCCGGATAACAATGGTCGCTCCGACGATCGGGGAGCCATTGATATCGCGGATAGTTCCGGAAATGTCAACAGGGAGCTTTGCCTGTTTTTTTGAGAGAATGATGTTGGAACTACTGATCTGATAGGTGATGTCCGTCCCTTTGACCATTTGGTCGAGGGCTGCTTGCAAGGATTGGTTCGTCACATTTACCGTAACGAGCCTGTTAACATCTACATCATCATTGATTCCGAAAAGAAATTTTGTCTGTCTTTCAATCTCATTCATTACCTGCTTCATACGCACGTTTTCCATCTTGATGGAAACCTTCTGCGTCTGTGCCTGCACCCCAGTAACAGGGATACAGACGAGCGTAAGAACTAAAAGAAAAGACAGGCAGATTTGCTGAATAATCTTTTTATTCATACATTTGTCAAGTTTGGTTCAATGGTTGGGAATTGGTTAATATTCCTGATTGAACTATACGCCGGTGAGTGTTCGCCCACTCATCGGTTTTTCATATCAGGAAGCAAATGTTCAGAGTTGATAGTTCGTGGTTTACATCATAGGCATCTAAAGAATTTGAGATAAGTTAATAATTGGATGGACTATTTAATGATGATTACATCGGTAACAGCATCGTGTTCAAAGGTGAAATCCGAGGCGAGTTGTAGCATATGCAAAGCGTGGTCTATACCGTCCGAAACACGGATTTTCAAACTTTTGTATTTTACGACGGGCATGGTTTCGCGCCGAATCTCTATCTTCACGTTATAACTACGCTCCAACTTGCTCATCAGCTGCTCAAACGGCATTCCGTACACTGAAATAATACCATCCATCCACAGATAATCGTCTTTATCTTCAAGTTCTTGGATTTGAAACCCTCCATCTCGAAGATTGACGATATCGTTGGGCTGCAGAATGACGGATTCTCCGTTTTTTTTATTCGTCACGGCAACCCGGCCGCTAAACAGAGCTGTTGAAAAACGATTCTCCGCTTGGTTGGCGATTACATCGAAATGCGTACCCAATACTTCTACATCACAGGCAAAAGTTTCCACGATGAACGGGCATTCAGAGTTATGGGCGACATTGAATATGGCCTCTCCACTCAACTGGACACGCCGCTCCCCTTTTGGGAAAATCGCAGGATAAACGATGCGGCTCTGCGCATTAAGTTCCACGATGGAGCCATCCCCCAACGTTAGGCGAATATGCTGCCCTGCCGGAACCTCGACAGTCGTTTGCTGTTGTAACCACCGGTTCATGCGTTGACTCAAAAGCACATGGTCGACAGCAATTCCGAGCAGTAAAATGGCGGCAGCAACTCCGGCATAACGCAGCACTTTCGGCCATCCGAAACGTAGGAAAGAGCGTGAATTATTTATACCCGCCTCCGGATTAGGTGCACACATTATGCCCAATACATACAAATTATATGCTTTATCGAGAACTTTCTGATTCTTTTCCGGATCTTCGTTCAGCCAAGCCGAAATCATATCGGTTTCTTCCAAAGTCGTTTGCTCTGCGAAGAAACGGAATAACATTGCATCTGTAACCTTTTTTTCCATTCTGTCATAATATCGCATCTATTTATATAGTTCCACAACTCAATAAGATTCCCTCCTCTAAAATGCGTTTTTTTGCAAATAATTTTTTTTATTAAATTAACCTGTTGCAGGTCAATTATATGGGTAAATATTTTTTTTGCATTATAATCTTTTTAATTTTTTCTTATCTTTGTTCTTGGAATGAAACCGGATACTATCATACTGACCCAGCAGTCGTTCGACAAGTTATTTCGCCTATACCAGCGAAAACTATATGCTGTGGCATATAGCCTTGTACATGATGCAAATACGGCAGAAGATATTGTCCATGACAGTTTCATGACAATTTGGGAGAACCGGGAAACTGTACAGTTTACGAGCATAGAGGCCTATCTTTTCGGTGTCGTAAAAAAACGCTGTCTGAAATATCGTCGGGATAGATATACGGGGAAAGCCGTGTATGAGAAAATCCTGATGAAGGAGCGCGGAGTGATGGATTTTTATACCCGCACGATCGAAAGTTGCAATCCGAACGAATTATTCCAGCGGGAAATCATCGAGATATGCCGCAAACAACTGGAACAAATGCCGGAATTGACCAAACAGGTATTCATAGCTCATAAACTGGAGGGAAAAAGTTACAAAGAGATTGCTGACATGCTATGCATCAACCTCAAAAAAGTAGATAGGGAATTACAACAGGCGGCAATGAAATTACGCTTGTCTTTGAAGGATTATTTGCTCTTATTGCTATTGATAGTATATTCTGAAATATAATCGGCTGATCTGTTCTTGGGTCAAATTTTTCTCGTTTCTAATTTTAAGAAAAAATCAAAAAAAGAGCTTTAGGAGAGGGAATCTTATTGAGTTGTGGAACTATATATTAGATGGCATTGTTTTGTCGGATCTAATATATAGTATACAAAATGAATCAACTTACTCAAAACTCCCGACAATCGCTTTCTCCTCTCCGTTGGGTTCCGAGTTTGTACTTTGCGATGGGCCTTCCGTTTGTGGTTCTGAACATGGTCTCTGCGGTTCTGTTCAAGGATCTGGGGATCTCGGACGCACAAATCGCGTTCTGGACATCGCTTATCATGTGGCCGTGGACGATCAAATTCCTGTGGAGCCCCTTCTTGGAAATTTTCCGTACCAAAAAATTCTTCGTCGTCACGACGCAGCTCCTAAGCGGCATATTGTTCGGCCTTGCTGCTCTGTCGCTTCACCTACCGTCGTTCTTCGCCGTTACGATCGCCGTCTTTGCCGTCGTTGCGTTCAGCGGCGCCACGCACGACATCGCGGCCGACGGCGTCTACATGTCGGAACTCACGACGCAGGATCAGGCGAAGTATATCGGCTGGCAGGGTGCGTTCTACAACCTTGCGAAACTGGTCGCCACGGGCGGCCTGGTGTGGTTCGCAGGTTTTCTCTACGAAGGCTTCAGCGCCGTGGGTGCAGCAACATTCGACGCCTACGTACGTTCGTGGACGGTGGTGCTTGCCATTCTTTGCGGCCTGCTCGTCCTGCTGGGCGTCTACCATGTCCGGGCGCTTCCCGCCGGGGGCGGCGCTGCCGAACGGCATTCGCTGCGGGATGGCCTTTCGGGCCTGAAAGAGGTCGTCGGGGCCTTCTTCCAGAAAAAGCATATCTGGTACTACCTCGGATTCATCATCCTCTATCGTCTGGGCGAGGGCTTCGTGATGAAGATCGTGCCGTTGTTCCTCAAAGCCGATACGGCTTCGGGCGGTCTGGGCCTCACGAACCAGCAGATCGGCCTTTACTACGGGACTTTCGGCGCGGGGGCGTTTCTGCTGGGCTCGCTTTTGGCGGGCTACTACATCGCCCGACGTGGTCTGCGGCGGACTCTTTTCACGCTGTGCTGTATCTTCAACCTGCCGTTCGGGGTCTACGCCTTGCTTGCATGGTTCCAGCCTTCGAGCCTGTGGCTCGTGGGCGGTGGCATCGTCGTGGAGTACTTCGGCTACGG
>ERZ1108167.533-NODE-533-length-14207-cov-11.836772_pt1 | contig 14207 bp, 10 predicted proteins | sample MGYA00403703_ERZ1108167 | MGnify/ENA primary metagenome ERZ1108167 (study PRJEB35170, sample SAMEA104062411) | human gut metagenome | biome: human gut; feature: human-associated habitat; material: faeces | place: Denmark | collected 2012-05-11 ...
TTCCGGTAGAAATACCAGAAGGGCTTTATTGTTTTGGATACTTTCGGAATTTAAGTACACATCATCCACATACTTCAAATCTCCTGTTCTGCTAAAAAATAAACGACCGGACAATCTTTTAATAATACTATTTTTCAGTATCCTTTTCAGCCTCTTTTTCCTTCAATTTCATTCTTTTTCCTTCTGTTTTATTTAAAATCCCATATTCTGTCAAGACTAAATACCCTTTCAAAATTGAACTACTTTTTCAAAATGGAAAGGTCGGCTCTGTTATTATATATTTCCTTCTTCTTTATATATGTTTGATAATCAATTTATTGTCATTTCTTTTAGAGTTTTGGCACGCATTTGGCATAATACATTGCAAGTATTATAATAATAAATATTTAAAAGATTAAAGACATGGAGATAACACTATCATTTGTTTTTTGCCTCTTGAGCGGCTTTGCCTGTTTCTGGCTATTTTGGAAATGTGTAGACTGGTTTGAAAAGATCTAGAAGAGGAAAGGAGAATTAATTATGTACACAGCACTATTTGTATTAGGTATTACAATCTTCGGTTATTTGATGTATGTACTCATCAGACCCGAGAAGTTTTAAAGTTATACAGTTTAAGGTAAAAGTATGAATACAGAAATTTTAGGTGTGGTCGCACAAGTTGCCTTGATGGTGATTTTGGCTTATCCACTAGGAAGATACATTGCCAAGGTTTATAAAGGAGAGAAAACCTGGTCGGATTTCATGGCTCCTATTGAAAGAGTCATTTATAAAGTATGCGGAATTGACCCTAAAGAAGAAATGAACTGGAAACAGTTTCTGAAAGCATTATTGATATTGAATGCTTTTTGGTTCGTATGGGGAATGGTATTGCTGGTTTCGCAAGGATGGTTACCTTTAAATCCGGATGGCAACGGACCCCAAACTCCGGATCAGGCTTTTAATACCTGTATCAGTTTTATGGTCAACTGTAACTTGCAGCACTATAGTGGCGAAAGCGGATTGACTTACTTCACACAGCTGTTTGTCATTATGCTCTTTCAGTTTATTACCGCTGCAACCGGTATGGCTGCTATGGCTGGTATAATGAAGAGTATGGCTGCTAAGACAACAAAAACAATCGGTAACTTCTGGCATTTTTTAGTCGTGAGCTGTACCCGTATCCTGTTACCGCTTTCTTTGATCGTGGGTTTTATCCTGATTCTTCAGGGAACTCCGATGGGATTCGACGGAAAAATGAAGGTGACTACCCTCGAAGGACAGGAACAGATGGTTTCGCAAGGACCTGCGGCTGCCATTGTGCCTATCAAACAATTAGGAACAAATGGAGGAGGTTACTTTGGTGTGAACTCTTCTCATCCGTTGGAAAATCCGACTTATCTTACCAATATGGTGGAGTGCTGGTCTATCTTGATTATTCCGATGGCAATGGTATTGGCATTAGGGTTTTATACTCGTAGAAAGAAACTGGCTTATAGTATCTTCGGAGTGATGCTCTTTGCTTTCCTGGTAGGCGTCTGTATCAATGTCAGTCAGGAAATGGGGGGAAATCCCCGTATCGATGAGCTGGGAATTGCGCAGGATAACGGTGCGATGGAAGGTAAGGAAGTTCGGCTGGGTGCCGGAGATACAGCGCTTTGGAGCATTGTGACTACTGTTACTTCCAATGGTTCGGTGAATGGTATGCATGATTCTACTATGCCGTTGTCCGGTATGATGGAGATGCTGAATATGCAGATTAATACCTGGTTCGGCGGTGTAGGCGTAGGTTGGATGAATTATTATACGTTCATTATTATCGCGGTATTTATCAGCGGTTTGATGGTAGGTCGCACACCGGAATTTCTCGGAAAGAAAGTAGAAGCCCGTGAAATGAAAATAGCTACGATAGTAGCACTGCTTCATCCATTTGTCATATTAGTATTCACAGCAATCTCAAGTTATATATATGTACATCATCCTGACTTTGTGGAAAGCGAGGGCGGTTGGCTGAACAATCTCGGATTCCACGGCTTGAGTGAGCAGCTTTATGAGTATACATCTTGTGCCGCTAACAATGGTTCCGGCTTTGAAGGACTGGGAGATAATACTTATTTCTGGAACTGGACCTGTGGTATTGTACTTATCCTTAGCCGATTCCTGCCTATTATCGGACAAGTTGCCATTGCCGGTCTGCTGGCTCAGAAGAAGTTTATTCCCGAGAGTGCCGGAACACTGAAGACTGATACGCTGACTTTTGGAATAATGACATTTGTCGTTATCTCCATTGTGGCTGCCCTGTCCTTCTTCCCGGTACACGCTTTGAGTACAATTGCCGAACATTTAAGTTTGTAATTCTGAATTAGAGAAGATATGAAAAATATGAAATCAGCTTCTTTGTTTCAAAAGGAGCAAGTTATAGAAAGCCTGAAACAATCATTCGTGAAGCTAAACCCACGACTGATGATAAAGAACCCGATCATGTACACGGTTGAAGTGGCTACAGTGGTCATGTTGTTTGTGACACTTTACTCCATCATCAATCCCTCTCAGGGTTCGTTTGCCTACAACATAGCTGTGTTTATCATTCTGTTTATTACACTGCTGTTTGCCAATTTTGCCGAAGCGATTGCCGAAGCACGGGGAAAAGCGCAAGCCGACAGCCTGCGTAAAACACGGGAAGAGACACCTGCCAAAAAGGTGGAAGGTAATCAAATAGTGACTGTAAGTTCTTCACAGCTAAAGAAAGGAGATGTGTTTGTCTGTGAAGCCGGAGACGTGATTCCGTCCGATGGGGAAATAATCGAAGGATTGGCCTCTATTGATGAAAGTGCGATTACAGGTGAGTCCGCTCCGGTGATCCGGGAGGCAGGCGGCGATAAAAGCTCAGTGACGGGAGGTACGAAAGTGCTGTCCGATCATATAAAAGTAATGGTGACCACCCAACCGGGAGAAAGTTTTCTGGATAAAATGATTGCACTGGTAGAAGGTGCGTCCCGTCAGAAAACTCCGAATGAGATAGCGTTGACTATTCTGCTGGCAGGTTTTACGCTTGTCTTTGTCATTGTGTGTGTTACGTTGAAACCATTTGCCGATTACAGCAATACTGTCATCACCATTGCTTCACTTATTTCTTTGTTCGTGTGCCTCATTCCGACAACTATCGGCGGACTACTTTCTGCTATCGGTATTGCCGGTATGGACCGTGCACTACGTGCGAATGTGATAACAAAATCGGGTAAGGCAGTGGAAACTGCCGGCGATATTGATACCTTGTTGCTGGATAAGACCGGAACTATCACCATCGGTAATCGTAAAGCTACCCATTTTCACACTGCGCCGGGCATTGATCTGCACGCTTTTGTAGAAAACTGTCTGCTTTCTTCTCTGTCCGATGAAACTCCGGAAGGCAAATCAATCGTAGAACTGGGACGTGAATCAGGTATCCGTATGCGCAGCCTGAATACGACAGGCGCACGAATGATTAAGTTTACAGCCGAAACCAAATGCTCGGGTGTCGATTTGCCGGACGGAACTCAGATTCGTAAAGGGGCTTTTGATGCTATCCGTAAGATTGTGGAAACTGCCGGAAATAAATTCCCCGAAGAAGTGGAAAAGGTGATCGCTGCTATTTCAAGCAATGGTGGTACGCCGTTGGTGGTATGTGTTAATCGGAAAGTGACGGGTGTTATCGAATTGCAGGATATCATCAAGCCGGGTATTCAGGAACGTTTCGAACGCTTGCGCAAAATGGGAGTGAAGACGGTGATGGTGACCGGTGATAACCCGCTGACTGCCAAATATATTGCAGAAAAGGCAGGTGTCGATGATTTTATTGCCGAAGCGAAGCCGGAAGATAAAATGGAATATATCAAGAAGGAACAACAGGCCGGCAAACTGGTGGCAATGATGGGGGACGGTACGAATGATGCTCCCGCTTTGGCTCAGGCGAATGTCGGAGTGGCAATGAATAGTGGTACGCAGGCTGCAAAGGAGGCCGGCAATATGGTAGATCTGGATAATGATCCTACCAAACTGATCGAGATTGTGGAAATCGGTAAGCAGTTGCTGATGACCCGTGGAACACTGACTACTTTCTCTATCGCCAACGATGTGGCTAAGTATTTTGCCATTGTGCCCGCTTTGTTTATGGTGGCTATCCCCGAACTGGCGGCGTTGAATATCATGCAGTTGCATAGTCCTGAGAGTGCGATCCTTTCGGCAGTCATCTTCAATGCGATTATTATTCCGATCCTGATTCCGTTGGCTTTGCGTGGCGTTCAGTACAAGCCGATAGGTGCAAGTGCTTTGCTTCGCCGGAATCTGCTGATTTACGGTGTAGGTGGTGTGATTGCTCCGTTTATCGGAATTAAACTGATTGATTTATTAGTAGGTTTATTCTTTTAATTAAAAAACAATAGCGATGAAAACTTTATTTAAATCACTAAAGATAACTCTTGTTTTCTGTGTCTTTTTCTCCGTATTCTATATTCTTATTTTGTGGTTGTTTGCACAAGTGGCAGGACCTAATAAGGGAAATGCTGAAGTTGCCACACTGGATGGAAAAGTGGTGGGTACGGCCAATGTCGGTCAGATGTTTACAAAAGATATTTATTTCTGGGGACGTCCTTCGTGTGCCGGAGACGGTTATGATGCTTCTAGTTCGTCCGGTAGCAACAAAGGACCCACGAATCCCGAATATCTGGCTGAAGTGGAAGCGCGTATCGATACGTTCCTTGTACATCATCCTTATCTGAGCCGTAAAGATGTTCCGGCGGAGATGGTAACGGCGAGTGCCTCCGGTCTCGACCCTAATATTACTCCACAATGTGCATATGTGCAGGTAAAGAGAGTGGCACAGGCACGTGGACTGACTGAAAATCAAGTGAAAGAAATCGTTGATCAAAGTGTGGAGAAGCCTTTACTCGGACTTTTCGGAACGGAGAAAATAAATGTGCTGAAGCTGAATATAGCACTTGAAGAGAATAAATAACCAAACACTGGGCGGCGTGCCTGTCCGAATCGTTTTAGTTATTTATTGCGGTTCAAATAAACAGGGCTGGACAGGGCGCTGCTCTTTTTTAGAAACATAAAATAAAAAGATAAATATGAAGAGTTTTTTTAGTAAGAAGATTGTTGTAGGAGCATGGGTTGCGGCAACTGTATGCGTATCGGGTATAACGGATGCAAAAGCACAGGAATTTACTGTGCAGGGAGATATTGTCAGTTCCTATGTCTGGCGGGGAATGTACCAGGGTGGAGGTGCGGCTTTTCAACCCACGCTGGGGTTTGGGGTCGATAATTTTTCTGTTACCGCATGGGGATCTACTAATTTCAGTGGAGGGAATAAAGAACTGGATCTGACTCTTGCCTATAAGTTTGGTGAGGCAGGACCTACGCTGACGGTTGCCGATTTGTGGTGGGAAGGTGAAGGGGCATATAAATATTTTAATTTTAAGAGCCACGAGACGGGACATCATTTTGAGGCGGGATTGGCTTATACGTTGCCCGTAGAGAAGTTTCCCCTGTCCGTAGCGTGGTATACGATGTTTGCCGGAAAAGACAAGAAGCTGAATGATAGCGGAGAACTGAAGCAGAATTATTCCTCCTATCTGGAACTGAACTATCCTTTCAGCGTGAAAAATGTCGATTTAAATGTAACTTGCGGCGCAGTGCCGTATAAGGCGGAGGGTATGTACACGAATAGTGGCTTCGCCGTGACTAATGTAGCTTTAAAAGGAATGACAGAGATAAAAATTAATGATAAGTTTTCATTACCGATATTTGCACAGGCTATATGGAATCCATGTGTTGAAGATGCTTTCTTGGTTTTTGGCGTAACTTTAAGACCATAGATATAAACTCATGAATTTTTATTATGCAGAAACCCGTGGTGATCGTGATGATTACTACGGGTTGAAATAGTTTATAAACAGCAATTAATGAAATGGATATGGATAGAGAACAGAATGTACAACATTTTTTGGATCTGATCAAGAAGTCTCATCGAGGCAAATTTAAAATCTATATCGGCATGATAGCCGGTGTAGGGAAGTCTTACCGTATGCTTCAGGAGGCTCATGAACTGCTGGAGAATGGGGTGGACGTACAAATCGGCTATATTGAAACTCACGGACGTGCCGGAACGGAGGCTTTGATGCAGGGACTGCCTATGATCCCCCGACGTAAAATTTTCTATAAAGGAAAAGAGTTGGAGGAAATGGATGTGGACGCCATTATCCGCCTTCATCCCGAGATTGTGATTGTGGACGAACTGGCACATACCAATGTGGAAGGCAGTTTGAACGAGAAACGTTGGCAGGATGTGATGACTCTGTTGGATGAGGGGATTAATGTAATTTCCGCAATCAATATCCAGCATATCGAGAGTGTGAATGAAGAAGTGCAGGAGATTACAGGGATCGAGGTGAAAGAACGGGTGCCGGACAGTGTGCTTCAGGAAGCGGATGAAGTGGTGAATATCGACTTGACAGCGGAAGAACTGATCTCGCGTCTGAAAGCAGGAAAGATATACCGTCCGGAAAAGATTCAGACAGCGCTGGATAATTTCTTCCGGACCGAGAATATCCTTCAACTGCGAGAACTGGCTTTGAAGGAAGTGGCGCTCCGGGTGGAGAAGAAGGTGGAAAATGAGGTTGTGATGGGTGTCTCGGTCGGAATCAGGCATGAGAAGTTCATGGCTTGTATCAGTAGTCATGAGAAGACTCCCAGAAGGATTATCCGGAAGGCGGCACGTCTGGCAACACGATATAATACGACTTTCGTTGCTCTCTATGTGCAGACTCCGAGGGAGAGTATGGACCGGATTGATCTGGCCAGCCAGCGTTATCTGCTGAATCATTTTAAACTGGTGGCAGAACTGGGCGGAGAGGTTATCCAGGTGCAGTCGAAGGATATTCTGGGGAGTATTGTCAAAGTTTGTCGGGACAAGCAAATATCTTCTGTCTGCATGGGAACTCCTAATCTGAGATTTCCTCATGCCATTTGCTCCATACTCGGATATCGAAAGTTTTTGAATAATTTGTCACAAGCTAATGTAGATTTGATTATACTTGCATAATATTAACCGTATGAACGATATGAATATTAAAACAAAACTGATTCTCGGCATCGGGATGCTGGCGGGAATGATTATTTTGCTGGTAACACTTTCTGTTGTGAACCTTCAGTTGCTGACTGCCACAGAACCTGACAGCCCTGCCGCTATGCCGGCATTGGAACGCGCTCTGTTGTGGATTTCCGTTACCGGCGGTATTTGTATATTGACCGGATTGACATTGCTGTATTGGTTGCCCCGAACAATCAGTAAACCCATCAAGGAACTGAAACAAGGGATTCTTGAAATAGCCAATCATAATTATGAAGAACGGCTGGATATGAGAAATAATCAGGAGTTTCGGGAAGTTGCCGAGAGTTTCAACCGTATGGCGGAGCGTCTGGCCGAGTATCGGGCAAGTACGTTAGCGGATATTCTTTCTGCCAAGAAATTTATTGAGGCCATCGTGAACAGTATCGACGATCCGATAATCGGTCTGAATATGGATCGTGAGATTTTGTTTATTAATGAGGAAGCACTGAACGTGCTGAATCTGAAAAGAGGTAATGTCATACGTAAATCTGCGGAAGAATTGTCTTTGAAGAATGATCTGCTTCGCCGGCTGATTCGTGAACTGGTGACGCCGGGAGATCAGAAAGAGCCGTTAAAGATATATGCCGATGATAAAGAGAGTTATTTCAAGGCTTCCTATATTCCTATCATAAATACGGATGCGGGGAAGGATGAACCCAGCAAATTAGGGGATGTCATTCTGCTGAAGAATATAACGGAATTCAAGGAACTGGATTCTGCCAAGACTACATTTATTTCGACCATTTCACACGAATTGAAAACTCCGATTGCGGCTATCATGATGAGTCTGCAGCTATTGGAAGATAAACGTGTCGGTGAGCTGAATGATGAACAGGAACAGTTGTCCAAAAGCATCAAGGAAAATAGCGAACGCCTGTTGAGCATTACGGGCGAATTGCTGAATATGACTCAGGTAGAGGCAGGCAAGCTGCAATTAATGCCGAAGATAACGAAGCCCATTGAACTGATAGAATATGCGATTAAAGCTAATCAGGTACAAGCGGATAAGTTCAATATTCAGATAGAAGTAGAGTACCCGGAAGAGAAAATCGGCAAGCTCTTTGTCGATAGTGAAAAGATAGCTTGGGTATTGACTAATTTGCTCAGCAATGCGATTCGTTATTCTAAAGAAAACGGGCGTGTCGTGATTGGTGCCAGGCAGGAAGGAGATATGATCGACCTGTACGTTCAGGATTTCGGTAAAGGCATCGATCCCCGTTACCACAAGAGTATTTTCGACCGTTACTTCCGTGTTCCCGGAACAAAAGTTCAGGGCAGCGGACTCGGTTTGTCTATTTCGAGAGACTTTGTGGAAGCGCATGGCGGTACGCTGACAGTAGAAAGTGAACTGGGAAAAGGAAGTCGGTTTGTGATGCGACTGAAAGCATAAAAGAGAATGTTCGGAAAGTGTCCGAGGCGGTTGCTGTGATAAATAAATGTGGTAGCTGATTTAATTTGAAATGAAACTTTGGGAATCAAGACATTGCAGCGTCTTTTAAAATCTTTATATTTGCAGACTAATTGAAGTTAAAGTCAAATTTATACAATATAATAACTTAAAAGAACCAGAATCAGATGAAACAGGACATGATTGTTATCCTTGACTTGGGTAGTCACGAGAATACGGTATTGGCGCGCGCCATCCGTGCATTAGGAGTTTATAGTGAGATTTATCCTCACGACATCACAGTAGAAGAACTGAAAGCATTGCCCAACGTAAAGGGTATTATTATCAATGGTGGACTGAACAACGTGATCGACGGTGTTGCTATTGACGTGAATCCGTCTATTTATACGATGGGGATTCCTGTTATGGCTGCCGGTCACGATAAAGCGACTTGCGCAGTGAAGCTTCCGGCATTTACAGATGATATCGAGGCTATTAAGGCTGCTATAAAGTCTTTCGTATTTGATACTTGTCAGGCTGAAGCTAACTGGAATATGGCGAACTTTGTCAATGACCAGATCGAGCTGATCAGACGTCAGGTGGGTGATAAGAAAGTATTGCTGGCATTGTCGGGTGGTGTTGACAGCTCAGTGGTAGCTGCTTTACTTTTGAAGGCAATCGGTGAAAATTTGGTATGCGTGCACGTAAATCACGGCTTGATGCGTAAAGGTGAGTCTGAAGATGTTGTTGAAGTATTCAGCAACCAATTGAAAGCAAATCTGGTTTATGTAGATGTAACAGACCGCTTCCTGGATAAATTGGCAGGTGTGGAAGATCCCGAACAGAAACGTAAGATTATCGGTGGTGAGTTTATCCGTGTGTTCGAAGAAGAAGCACGTAAACTGGATGGTATCGATTTCTTAGGTCAGGGTACTATTTATCCGGATATTGTAGAGAGCGGAACGAAGACTGCCAAGATGGTGAAATCTCATCATAATGTAGGCGGTCTGCCTGAAGATCTTAAGTTCCAGCTTGTAGAGCCCTTGCGCCAGTTGTTCAAGGATGAAGTGCGTGCTTGTGGTCTGGAGTTGGGGTTGCCTTATGAGATGGTTTACCGTCAGCCGTTCCCCGGTCCTGGTTTAGGTGTACGTTGTCTGGGTGCTATCACACGCGATCGTCTGGAAGCAGTACGTGAGTCTGACGCCATTTTGCGTGAAGAGTTCCAGATTGCCGGCCTGGATAAAAAGGTATGGCAATACTTTACCGTAGTGCCTGACTTTAAATCTGTTGGTGTACGCGATAATGCCCGTTCTTTCGATTGGCCGGTGATTATCCGCGCTGTCAATACGGTAGATGCTATGACAGCTACTATTGAACCGGTAGACTGGCCTATCCTGATGAAAATCACAGACCGTATTCTGAAAGAAGTGAAGAATGTGAATCGTGTTTGCTATGATATGTCGCCGAAACCTAATGCGACTATTGAATGGGAATAAGAGTATAGAGCATTAAATAGAATAGCCCCCGGAAGCTGAATATAAACTTTCGGGGGCTAATTTTTTGCATTTAGCGTCACCTATGGCGTCACCTGCCACCAATTGATGTATAAAAGAAAAAGGCACCCAAGAGTGGAAGCCTCTCAAATGCCTTATTCTTATCAAGTAGCGGGACCCGGGATTGAACCGGGGACCTCATGATTATGAATCATTTAGAATGATTTTTTGTGATTTTTATTGGATGATATATTTGCTTATTTATCAGCGATTTAATACTTTTGTGACATTGTCTGATAACGACTGATTCTTAGAAAATAAAGCTTTTTGTGTTCCCGTTGTGTTCCCAAATGGCTTATTAAAGTGTTTTGTTTTATGTTTTTAAATATGATGATTTATGGATAAAAAGTATATAAGTTGTTTGGTTAATGACAAAGTTGGTGTTTGTGCAATAAGTCTTGTTCTAGACAAAAGGCATGTGAGGAATGGAGGTAAATATCCTATAGCTTTACGTTTTACTATAGATCGAAAAAGATTGTATTATCCGTTGGGAGATAAATATACAGAAAAAGAATTTGATGCTATTTGTAGAGCAAAAAATACAGGTCGAAGATCCAATATTAAGAGTGAGAAGGAAACTAACTTTGAGTGTAAGATGCTTTTAGAACAAACATTTAAATCTTATGTTGATATAGTACAGGATTTGGATAAAACTTCTAAACTTAGTTTGAATATGATCATGACTCGGTTAACTGGAAAAAATGAAGAAGATTCATTTTTGTTAGTATGGGAAGATATTATTAATAATAGGTCTGTGGGAACTGCAGATAGTTATACTACGGCAAAAAAATCATTTATTAAGTATGCGGGAGTAATATCTGGTTTTAATGTATCCAAGAGTACAATTGAGAAATGGATTAAAGGAATGGAGAATGATGGATTTACTAAAACGACTATTGGAATATATTTAAGGGCATGTCGGGTTGTGTGGAACGAGTGTACACAAAGGGGATTTTTAGGTAAAAAAGAATATCCGTTTGGTAAAGATAAAAGTTTGATCACGATTCCTGTAGGTAGTACACGAAAAAAAGAATATCTGAATGTAGAGCAAATGACGGAATTGTATCAAGTGTTTATTAATAAAAAATATCCAGAATCATGGCAAAAGAGTTATATAGAAAAGGTTCATTTTTCTTTAGGGTTGTTTTTGGTACAATATTTATGTAATGGTTTTAACTTAGCAGATGCTGCACGGCTTCGATACAACGATTATTATTATATTAGTGGCAAACAGTCTTTTCAGTTTATGCGTTATAAAACTAAGGATAGAAGTGAAAATAATAGCGAGGTGGTAATTCCAATTATTGAACCTTTGAGAATAATTTTGTCGGAAATTGCTGCACCAGAGGAAAGAGGGGGATTGGTATTTCCTTCTATATTGAAGGGGGAAACAAATGAAGTACAGGTAAGAAAACTGATAGCATTAGAAAATAGTAACATTCAAGATCGGATGAAAAAGTTGACTATGGCTTTAAATTGGGAGATTTTCCCTAGCAGTACTTGGTGCAGGCATTCTTTTGCAACAAATTTAACTCATGCAGGAGTTCCTATTAATTATATAAGTGATAGTATGGGGCATTCTCACGATGAAAATATTACCGCACGTTATATAGATATTTTTCCACATGAGCAGCAAGTGCTATATAATAATAAATTGTTAAATTTAGCCAATGAGGAAATGACTTCGATTACTAAAGTATTAAATTCACTTACTCCTGATGAATTAAAAGCTATAATAGCTGTAGTGAAGAGTAAAACAAAGGATTGATAGGTGTAATAAATATTACCAAGGGGTTGGTGCGATGAATCCGACACAATTGAAAGAACTTTGTGAGCATATTAGGAGTATAGCTTAATAATTTTTTATATATTTGAGGCAGCATTCGGGAGAACTGGGTGCTGTTTTTTATTTATTCACTAAAAACGCTGAAATGTTAGAGCAGATAATTGAAAAGTTTGAGTTTATGAATAGTCTCATTGATATTCTAAATCCTTTAGAGTTATATGAATTCTTAAATCACCAAAAAATGTTAGAGGTCGTTGATTCAGATATTCGTATTAACAAAAATGATTTAAGGAGTGATCCTACTTTGAATATTAGTGATGAAAAGTTATTTGTAAGGTTGAAACAGTTATCAAAAAATGATATAGAATCGATATGTTCATATCTTTCTCTATCAAATGTTCGTAGAAATAAGATGATAAATGCATTAAGAGACGACGATTATGCTTCATTCTGTCAGATAGACAAAAGGGGAGATTTATTTCTTTATATAAAAGCAGGAATAAAGTCTTTTGATTGTCTTAAAGAAAGAGTATCTAATTATAGCAGATGCCTTACAACTTTAATTGATGCTTTCAGAAATGTAGATTGTCGTAAATCAATTTCTGAGCAATTATATCCAGTGGCTAGTTCATTAGTAGAAGAGGCTTCTTGTGTTAATATTCCTTTAGTTGATCATTCCACGGATACAAAAATCCGAAATATGGGCAATCAATTTAAATTACTGTCTAAATTAGCAAAAGCCCCTTCTTCTTATGATGATGGTGAAGTAGAAAAGATGATAAATATTCAAGAAAACGATATGTGGTCACAATTATTGGAAGGGGTATTTGTTTGTGTTCAGTCTTCCCCTTCGCAGTATGTAAATCGTCTTTTTTATAAAATGTCGGAATCTGCTTATGCATTTGAGTTGCAAGAAATTTATAATGAATATAAGCAAAAAAATCCCAAAGCAATTGATATTATAATTTGTCCAGACAATTATAAAGCACCTCGTATTTTTAATCTACCTGAAAGTTTTGACACATTAAGACAGATCGGCGTAGAGAAAGAAAAATATGATTTCCGATTGGATTTGAATAGAAAATCAATAGAATACTTATATAAAGAACTTATTGACAGGTATGTCTTTGATATTCCCATAGAGCAGTTTGCTTATATTTTAACGGGGAAACGAGAAAAGGTCAAAGGAGATGATCATCCATCGATAAAATGGTTTGGCACTATGCAGGATTTAAGTTGTTTTGTTGGATTGTTATGTAAAAAGAGGAAAGGGAAGGATACTTATGGAATATGGAGTATAACCCAAAAAGTTTTTGTAATTGATGGTATAACGATAGATAATAAATCAATTTCTACCGAGTTTTCCAAAATAAAGAAGGATCGCAAACCTTATATTTATTTTAAAAAATTGATAGAAAAAGCTGTAGACTAATCAATTGCAATTGATTTTGATAAAGGAAGGATGTATCGTAAGTGCGATATGTCCTTTTTTGTTTTTATCCGGTTGAAATCGGGTTGTAGTGTGAAGAAATAATTTAAATATTAATAGCTACTCTCTATCTTCACAACCGAATTCTGAGCGCTCTGAATTCAGAATAGATATTCAACAATTAAAAATTAGAAGAAAATATGAAAGATACCTTATTAAAAGAAAAACCTCTTTTCCAGTCTACTTTGGGTGATTTGGTGGAGGTCTTGAAAGAAGAGTTAGGCTTTACAAGCGAGAGTGGTAACGATGAAAAGGGCAACACCTTCCCATCTGGTGGTAAACATTATGTCCGGGGTATGAAAGAACTGGCAGCGGCTCTTCATTGCTCCATTTCTACTGCTCAACGCATAAAGAGTAGCGGTGTCATTGATGCAGCCATTTCCCAAAACGGTAAGGTCGTTGTAATTGATGTTGAGCTAGCTTTGGACATATTGAGAGTGTCAAATAAAAAATGGGGGCGCAAGTAGTCTCAGGTAATTAACCGGAATAGACAGTTTCGCTGGGAAATATGCCGGCTGTTTTCAACGGTGGAGCTGTCTGTTCATAAATCAAGAAGGAATCTATGAAAAGTCTATTGACCTTCAATGAAGTTCATATGTAGTTTAATAGGTATAAATTTATGGATGTAAAAGATAGCCTACTGTCAGGTGAATCTTTGTATAATAGCTTGATTTCAAAAGGATTATCTCTTTGTCTTATTGCTTATATTTGCTCTCGAAAATTTAGAAAGTAACCATTAAAATCTTAGAAGATGGACAGAAGTTGTAATCTGTAAATGGCGCAGCACTTCAAAATGATAAGAAGGCCTTACTAGAGTCTCCCAAAGCTGATAAGGAGGCTGAACAAAAAGAATCTTATAATTAACC
>ERZ1108167.536-NODE-536-length-13987-cov-2.539477_pt1 | contig 13987 bp, 14 predicted proteins | sample MGYA00403703_ERZ1108167 | MGnify/ENA primary metagenome ERZ1108167 (study PRJEB35170, sample SAMEA104062411) | human gut metagenome | biome: human gut; feature: human-associated habitat; material: faeces | place: Denmark | collected 2012-05-11 ...
AGATAAAAAGACAAGATGTTACTAATTATTTATATTTTTACATTGACAAAAAGTACTTGTTTAGACTGTAAAATATAGATTTTATTCTGTTTTTCTGATATTGAAAACAAGTACTTTTTGTGAATAGATTTTTTTTGTTACCTAATGTTCTGTTATGTGCCTTTCTAAATACTGTAAATTCAATAGTATAAGTATGCTTAAATATAATGTCCTTTACATTTGATAATATAAATAAAATCTCCATCAATTTTATATAATAATCTATGTTCTTGGTCTATTCTTCTACTGTAAATAGCTTCATTGAAATATTTTAATCTTTCTGGTAGTCCTTCCCCTTTTAAAGCTCCATCTCTTTCAATACTTTTAAGTAGACTGTCAATCTTTTTTAATTTTTTAAAATCTCTCTCAACAACCCATAAATTATATTCAGTCCAAGCTAAATCTACCCAAGCTTTAATCATTATTCTTCATCTGCCATTTCAGACATTTTTTTACTTAAAATCATTTGGTCTAGTGCTATTTCAACTTTTGCTAAATATTTTGCATTTTCAATATTTTTTAATAACTCATTATATTTATCAAGGCTCAAAATAACAAGGTTTTGTTTATCTTCACCATCTGTTAAAATCATTTCTTCTTTATCTTCAACAATCTTTTTTAAATTCTTTTTTATATAATCTTTACCAAAATCTTCAATATTAACTGCTAACATTTTCAATCACTCCTCTTTTATTTTATTTTTCTTTTAATTCCAATGCCGTTTTAATTAAGCCTTTAAATAACGGATGAGCCTTCGTCGGCCTTGACTTAAACTCAGGATGGAACTGGCAACCAACAAACCAGGGGTGGTCGGGAGCTTCAACGATTTCCACCAGTCGATCGTCCGGCGAGGTTCCGGAAATGACCAGGCCCGCATCAGTCAATTCTTTCCGGTATTTATTATTGAATTCCCAACGATGACGATGGCGTTCATAAATTAAATCTTCGCCATATACTTCTTTAGCCTTTGTCCCTTCACGCAACTTGCAAGGATACAGGCCGAGACGCATAGTACCGCCTTTTTCAGATACATCCACCTGATCAGCCATCAAGTCGATAACCGGATATTCAGCCGTTTCATTAAATTCTGAAGAAGTGGCCCCCTGCATGCCGCACACATAGCGAGCATATTCCATGACGGAACATTGCATACCCAGGCACAACCCCAGGAAGGGTATCTTATGTTCTCGGGCATAATGAATAGTTCTTACCTTGCCTTCTACACCGCGCCCACCGAAACCGCCGGGAACGACAATGCCGTCAATGTCTTTAAATACGGCATCAAAATCGACATCATCACCTTCCAACGTTTCCGAGTCGATCCAGTGAATATTAACCTTGGATTTATAAGCAATGCCCGCATGGCTCAAGGCTTCAGCAACGCTCAAATAGGCATCGTGCAAGGCTACGTATTTACCGACCAAGGCAATTTCCAATTCTTTTTCCGTATGATAAATATCATAGACCATCTTTTTCCAGTCTTCCATATCACACGGCCTATCTTCTAAGGCCAATTTATCGAGAACAATTCGATCCAAGCCTTCTTCCGCCAACAACAAAGGTACTTCGTAAATACTGTCGAGCGTACGATTTTGAATAACCGCGTCTTTATCTATATCGCAGAAGAGAGCCAGCTTGTCCTTCATATCTTCTGACAAGGGTTTTTCCGAACGGCAAACGATAATATCAGGCTGAATACCGATGCTGCGCAGTTCTTTAACACTGTGTTGTGTCGGTTTTGTTTTCAATTCACCGGCTGCTCCGATATAAGGAACTAAGGTGACGTGAATGTATAAGACATCATTACGACCGACTTCTTTCTTAATCTGTCTGATAGCCTCCAAAAAGGGTAAGCTTTCTATATCACCTACTGTACCGCCGATTTCAGTGATGACGATATCCGCATTATCGTCATCGCCTACACGATGTACATTTTTCTTAATTTCATTGGTAATGTGAGGAATGACCTGAACCGTCGAGCCGAGATAGTCGCCGTGACGTTCTTTTTGCAGAACGGACCAGTAAATTTTACCGGTTGTAACATTCGAATTTTTACCGAGGTTAATATCGATAAACCGTTCATAATGCCCCAAGTCAAGGTCCGTTTCCGTACCGTCATCTGTAACGAAGACTTCACCGTGTTGGTACGGGCTCATCGTGCCGGGATCGATATTGATATACGGATCGAATTTCTGAATTGTTACTTTATAACCGCGGTTTTTCAACAATCGTCCTAACGATGCGGCAGTAATACCCTTACCCAACGAAGATACGACACCGCCTGTTACAAATATGTATTTTGCCATAATTCCTCCCTGCCGGGCTCGTGCCCGTTACCATCAAAGACTATCAACCGTTTATGTCAACTGCTTACATTGTTTCAGGTGCTGAAATTCCCAACACGGCTAAACAGTTAGCAATCGTAATCTGTACAGCCGTAACCAGTGCCAACCGAGCTTCTTCCAACTCCTTATCCGATTGGATAATGTGACAGTTATTATAAAAAGCATGGAAAAGACCGGCCATTTCATAGACGAAATGAGCGATGCGATGAGGTGCCCGATCGGCAGCCGCTTTACGTATTTCTTCCGGATAGGCCGCCATTTTTTTGATTAAAGCCAACTCTCGTTCTTCTTTCAACTTGTCCCACTTTGTATTTTTCCAAGTCATGTCGAAGACATCGCCGTTTTCGGCAATTTGCTTATATATACTGAAAATCCGTGCATTGGCATATTGAATGTAATATACGGGGTTTTCATTACTGTGCGATTTAGCCAAATCGAGATCGAAATCAAGCTGTGTATCCAAGGACCGCATAATGAAAAAATATCTGGCCGCATCGGTACCGACTTCCTCAATTAATTCGTTAAGCGTAATAGCCTGCCCTGTCCGTTTCGACATCTTAACCAGCTCGCCGTTTCTAAAGAGGCTGACCATTTGCAACAGCAAGATTTCCAATTGATTCGGGTCAAGCCCCAAAGCCGCTATAGCCGCTTTAACGCGAGCCACATAACCGTGATGGTCGGCTCCCCAAATATTGATAAGCTTTTTAAACTGTCGTTCATATTTGTTCTTATGATACGCAATATCAGCGGCCAAATAGGTGGGCACCCCGTTATCACGAATAACAACGCGATCTTTATCATCTCCGTACGCCGTTGATTTTAACCAGAGCGCCCCGTCTTTTTCATACATATTGCCGTTGCCCTTCAGCGTTTCACACGCTTTTTTAATGGCTTCGGGATGCAACGTCCGTTCACTGAACCATTTATCAAAGGTAACGTTGAAACTTTCCAAATCTCGCTTAAGAGCCTTCAATTTTTCTTCATAAGCTCGATTTTTGAAAATTTCCAATCGATCCTTTTCATCCATTTGTAAATATTTATCCCCGTCTTGCTCTATAATAGCACGAGCCGTGTCGATAATATCGGCTCCGTGATAACCGTTTTCGGGAATTTCCGCTTTTTTGCCGAGCAATTCCAGATAACGAGCATTGACGGACACCGCCAAGTTATTCATTTGATTGCCTGCGTCGTTAATATAATATTCGGACTGAACATTATATCCCGCTGTACGCAACAAATTAACCAGAGCACTTCCGTATGCAGCTCCACGCCCGTGCCCTACATGTAAAGGGCCTGTCGGATTGGCGCTTACATATTCCACCTGCACCGTATCTTCCGCCCGCAAGGGGGCTTGCCCGTACTGTTTTCCTTGTTCCAGAATATGGCACAACGTATCGTAAATGATATCGTGCTTTAAGAAAAAGTTAATGAACCCCGCTCCGGCAACTTCAGCTTTTTCCAACCACGGAGCGTCCAAGTGCTTCAAAAGTACGTCAGCAATCATACGCGGTGACTTATGAGCTATTCGAGCCGATTGCATGGCAATATTGGTCGCAAAATCGCCGAACTCTTTTTGCGGCGGCACTTCCAGGAGGACATCGGGATATTCGCCGTCCGGCAAATCTCCTGCCGACACGGCTGCTACCAATGCCGCTTTAATTCCTTGTATTACCGTTTCCTTCATATCCATTACGCCCGATCCTCCCGAATCTCCATAAATAATTGGTTATATGTAGACGTCAATTCGCCTAATAAAACATCGTATGCTAAATATATCCTGCCGATACCGTCAACCATATCGACTTTGATTTCATAGGTTTTCATACTTACTTCAATATCTCCGAAAGGCGTCTCATACAAGGATTTTTTTACCTTGCCGACAGCATATTCCTGTTTTTGCCGAATCTTTCCGAGACGCAATAAGATGAGCGTCCCGTCGGTTTGCAACTTAATCACCGTCGTAACGCCCTCCATGCCGGTAATTTCGCTTTCTTTATAGACGAAATATCGGGCTCCATGTTTTTCGTAGTATTTACCCGCCGAAACGAGTTCCGACTTAACTTCCTTGCCGTCCATATCCCGCTGGATACTGACAACGCTGACCAACACTCGCTTCAATCGGACTCAACTCTCCCTATGATAATCTAATGTTACTATTATATACTACTTAACTCGAAAAATAAACTTTCTTTTACGGGTTTTCCACCAACCACGGCCAATACCGTTTCGGCATATTTTGTCTACGCAACTCTTCGTTACGTCTTGAATCGATGGCTACAGTCTTATAAAAAGTTTTCCACAAAGATGAAAAAGCTCTTTCTTTTTCCGATAAGTCGGCTGATGAATATATTCGCCCGTCAATATGAACGAGAAGGGCCTTGCCGTTTTCATAAAAAACGCCCTCATGCCTATTTACATCGTGAATAACCCAACGTTCCTTCGGTAGTCGTGCAGCAAAATGCGATGCCAGCAGAGGTTCTATATTACACACCGGATTAGCAGGTGCATACAACATTCCGTCGGAAAACTCGCGAAAGCGCAAGAGCCCTGATAAGGCGTGACGTTCATTAGCTGTCTTTCGTGCCATATTGCGAACACGCCATAAGGCCGCCTCTTGAAGTCGTCTATAAAAGTCATGTTTCAATATAAAGGCACGGCGAATATACGTTGTCAATGACGCTTCCTTTCCCTTTATATCGGACAAAAATCCATAATATAAATAATATACCGCTTTTTCACCACATTGATTTTTCAGACCGGTTAAAACACGACCTGCTTTATCCGCTTCTGTCGGTATGTATTTACAATCTCCGAAAAGAGAGGTCTCCGCACTCTCCCCAATAGTACCGACACGGGTAATGCCGTCCGCATATGCCGCAAAAAGTGCGGACATAAACCCGAAAAAGGTCCCGTCATATGTATAGTTCATCTGCCACCTCTAAAAAAGGGATGTAGGCGCATAAGACGCCTGTCTTTCCTGAAGACGCAAGGTACGATCGATATTTTGTAAGTTATACGATCCGCCGAAATACTTTCCTTTGCAAGTAATAAAGTATTTTGCCCGCTTCATGACAATTCCCAACCGTTTTACCGTATCAAAAGATAAATATGCACTACGACGAGCCGCACAAATGCGCCGTGCCGAAAGGACTCCTATGCCCGGCACGCGCAGAAGCATTTCATATGATGCCTTATTGATTTCTACGGGAAAGACTTCGGGATGGCGCAGAGCCCAACAGGCCTTCGGATCCAGATACAAATCAAAATCGGGATTGTCTTCCGAAAGAATTTCATCGGCTTTAAACCCATAAAAGCGTAGCAACCAATCGGCCTGATACAACCGATGCTCTCGTTTAAGAGGCGGTTCCGTCACTACCGGCAGACGCGTATCCGTAACGACAGGCACGTAAGCCGAATAATAGACACGTTTTAAATGTATGCGTTTATATAAGGACTCCGCAAGTCGCAAAATATGCCGATCCCGATCGGTCGTTGCACCGACAATCATCTGTGTCGTCTGTCCTGCAGGCAAAAATATACCTGCCTTACGGCTCTTCTTTCTCTCATAACGGTTGATTGCAATCCCGCCGGCTAAAGAGTTCATGGGCTTCAAAATGCCGGTTTTTGTCTTATGAGGAGCCAGTAACTTTAGACCCGTTTCGGACGGCAACTCAATGTTCACGCTCATCCGATCCGCATAAAAAGCTAAGCGTTGAACAAGGGCTTCATCCGTCCCGGGTATTCCCTTCATATGAATATAGCCGTTAAACTTATATTCTTCTCGCAACAATCTTGCCGTTTCAATAAGAAGTTCCGTCGTATAGTCGGGGGATTTGTAAATACCGGAGCTCAAAAACAACCCTTCAATATAATTACGCCTGTAAAACTCAATCGTTAAATCGGCAATTTCACGCGGTGTCATAAGAGCTCGTCGTATATCATTCCCTACACGATTGACACAGTACGCACAATCATATATGCACCGATTGGTCATCAATATTTTTAAAAGAGAAATGCAACGACCGTCAGCCGACCATGAATGGCAAATACCGCATGACTCGGCAGCACCGATACCGCTCGCTGTATTCTTGCGCGAGCTTCCGGACGACGAACAGGATGCATCATACTTAGCCGCATCTGTAAGTATTTTCAATTTTTCGGACATTGCTTCTCCCAACATACAATCTCCTCCCCTCATCAGAATATCACAGCCTTGCCTATTTATCAAACATTTGTTCGCCATTTGTGACGAAAATAATCCCTCGCATTTCTACGAGGGATTTATTGTCCTATACCGCTGTTTTATTTTCTTCTATAATCGTACCGGTCTTTAAATCGACTCTTTCCAACCACTTTAAGTCATACGGCTCATATACAACTTTCTCGTAAGCCGCCACATCGAGAAGAGTTCCGTCCCAATCGCTGTGAATTTCACCGGTTTGCTTAATTAAGATATCATATAAAATATTATACGTAACGCCGTCCTTCTCGTCTTTTTCAACGATAGTACTGTATGGCAACGTTTTATGATAAGTCAAAGGCAACCCTTTGTAATCAAAATGGAAGCCGCAACGCATGCGACAACCGTCCAAGCCTCGATAGTCGGCAATTTTTTTCAAATCGCCCAAAATCTTGTCATGTTCAGTTTCATATAAGTTTTCCGGAGTCGTTTCCGTATAGTCGAAGCGAAACTGTATAGACGCTCCCGGAATAAGGCGGAATCGTTCCAGGTAAGGAATCATATCCTGCTTCGGATAGTCTTTATATAAAACACAATTGATGCGGAAAGGTACTGCTAAGCGTTTCAGTAAGTCGTCATTGGACTCGACTACATAGTGTTGCATATGTCTGGACACGTTAATGCACGTAATCTTATCCTTATTTTTTTCCGTAAATCTCACAATGTCATCTTCCGTCTGAAACTTCGATACAGGTAAGGTCGTATTTATATATACCTTATGAGTTTTCGGAATTTCATCCAGCATTTGTTGCAATACGCTCAAATCCGCGAAGGGTTCTCCCCCCGTAAAGACAAAGTCACAATAAGGGGTAATGGCATCCATACGACGGATGCTCTCACAAATTTTATCTGCCGAAAATCCTTCAGGATTTTCATATTCCGCTTTATTTATACAAAACGGGCAGTTATTCAAGCAATTATACGGGACGAATACGGTTACGGTCGCACCGCCTTCACGCGTCTTATACGGATGTATTTCCGTCCGTTTCCCCGCTAAATAGTTCGACTGTGCTGTCATAAATCTCTCCTCACGGCAATCGTCGCATTAATTTAAATTTTAATCAATATCCGGTTATTTATCCATTATGCCGATTAATCAGACAATTGCGTTATACTACAGTATACCCATTCTAGCATATATTTTCTCTGTCGCAAAGAGACGTATCTTACAAAGTTAATCACTTCTTACTTGCAAAGTGAATAATAAAAAAGCGACCTTCGTCAGGTCGCCTTTATACAGTCAAAATTCATTTATTTCTATTATTTAAACAGCTTCATACAATGAATGACTCATACCTACCAACAAGTCAAAACATTCCAGAGTATTAAGCCATCCTTCAGGAATAGCTCCGGCACCGTAAATTGTCCCTGCCAAACTGCCGCAAACAGTCCCGCATGAATTGCTGTCATCGTCATGATTACACGACATGATAACGGCATGACGCAACGAATCGGTCTTTAAAATACAGTAAACGGCAACCGCTAAAATACCGGCAGCATGCTTACTATCGGTCAACCTTTTGATACTGTCGACAGGAACCCTGTCCGACTCTGCCTCCGTTACGGCCATGCGCAACCGTTCTGCAGTCAATTCTCCGCCCGCTTCATTTTCAGCTTTCGTAATTACTTGAGGCAAAGCTTCACGCAAAGACATCCCCTTACTAAGTAAGGCAATGAGCAGGCAATAGGATCCCGTCGTCACGACGGCTTCCGACCCGCCGTGTGTTAAAAAAGCCGTTTCACAACCGACATGAAAGGCTTCTTCCGGACGTTCACTGTAAAACAAGCCTACCGGAGCCGCCCGCTTCACAGCTCCTCCGCTTTTACTGCTATTGGGTACTTCGTGAGCGGCAAAAGATATCCCCATGGCCAAAGACTGAAGGCAGGTTTTTCCCGGCGCCCGTCGAACATATAATGACGCTGTATCCATAAGATCATATCCCCACTTATCCTCATGGGGTTGTCGTAACATCCACGCCTTTTGTTCAGGCTTAACGATACGTTCCGTCTGCGTATAATACCAGCGCATATAGGAGCGAAAAACTCTATCTACCGAATCAACCCCGTCTTCAGCCGCCCATAACAAGCCGTCAGCCGTAAACAAAGTCAGTTGTGTATCATCGGAAATAACCGCCTTATTGCCGTCTTTCTTTGATTTTAAAATCGTACGAAGTCCGTGCGGTCCGTATTTACGTCGGATAGCATTCAAACTGTCGAATTCAATGACATATCCCAGTGCATCGCCGGTCGCACCGCCAAGCATACATCCCTTAAACCGTTCCAATTTGTCCATACGCTTCCCTCCGTCCGCAACAGCAACAAAAAAGATGTACCGCCAAGATAAGGCGGCACCAGCTAGGGAATACTTCTCTCGTTTTATCTGATTCGATTATATCAAAGGCCCTTTTCCATTTGAAATAAACTTGCCAACTCCGTATATTACCACAAAAAAAGGAGCGTATCATGACAATTTTCAATGATACGCTCAGCACATATTACAAATAATTATTCACTTATATGCTTTTTCCATACTTCTCGAACAGAGGTATAAAAATAAAGTATATAGGAAAATACAACGCCGATCATGGCCTGTAATATTTCGAAGGGCAATTTAATAAGTGAGTATTCAGGCGTGCTGTAGACGTAAGCTCTTCCCAAAGAATAGCCAATAACCATAATCACCGCGCCTACAAGCAAAGCCCCTATGACGCGCCCTTTAGAACGCTTTTCTTCTCCGCCGGCAATAAGCATGGCAATCATACCGGCCTGAAGGCCATGTGTAACTAACGACACGAACATAGGGGCCGGATAAAAGAAAAAGTCGCCCAGAAAAGCACCGATACCGCCGACAAAGAAAGCTTCTTTCGGTGTGAATAACAGGGCAGCCAAACAGATAACAATATCATTAATATACAGGTGTCCTCCCGGGACGGGAATACCGAACGAGCTTAGAGCAATATTCATAGCCATAAAAAGAGCGGCCATAGTTAACCTTCTTGTAGCTGTATGGGTCATTGTTCCCGCTGTTCCTTGTTTCTGCATCATTACATCACCTCATAAGTATATTTGACATTATTATACAGCGATTCTGACTATATGAATATATACAGAAAGACATAATATACAATAGGACAGTTTGTATGATGCAAATAAAAGCAGCCTTATAAATCGCTTCCGATTTATAAGGCTGCTTTATGTAAAATCTTATCTTAACTTACCTTTTCCCGGTCCGAGAATTCGAGCACTGTTCAAGACAACTGCCAAGGTCGCCGTATTATGAATAACGGCAGCCCAGAGAGGACTGATTTTCCCCAAAGCTCCGAGAAGCATAGCTGTCGAGTTAACGAGAATGGTAGCCGTAAAGTTTTGATTAATAACTTCCATTGTCCGCTGCCCGATTTGTAAGGCGTTAAACAACTTGCCCGGGTCTTCCGAACGAATCGTAATAGCTGCCGATTCAGCGGCAATATCCGTCTTTTGTCCGCCCAAGCTGACACCGATATCAGCAAAAGCCAACGCCGGTGCATCATTTATACCGTCACCTACCATCATGACATTGCCTCGTTTTTGCAATTCCATAACATAGTTGGCCTTATCTTCCGGCAAAATTTCAGCATGATACCCGTCAATATCCATAGCATGAGCTACGTCTGCAGCCACTTCCTTAGAATCGCCCGTTAACATAACGACTTCGTCAACGCCGATACGTCGCATACGATTCAAAGTCTTTTTCATACCCGGACGAACGGGATCCTGAATGGTTAAAAAGCCCATGTATTCCCCGTCTTTAGCTACGAAGAGAATGTTCTTACCCCACGTTTTGTCAACAACTGCCGGTACGCCTGTTACCCCTTCTTCATCCATAAAGCGGCGCGAACCTACGAGAATATCACCGCCGGAAAATTCTTCAAAGGGAGGAACGGTAGCCTTCATACCGCGTGCCACAACCGTTTCAGACGAGTCATGCGGCGGCGTCTGCCAATCGTTGTCCTTTACATACTTCTGGATAGCTACCGCCAAAGGATGGACAGAGTGCATCTCTGCAGATGCAGCAGACAAGATGATTTCCTTTTTCGAAACACCTTCACGTGTTTCAATATGAGAAATTTGAGGTACGCCGATAGTAATGGTACCCGTCTTATCAAGAACTACCGTATCGACATTGGAAAGGTTTTCAATATAATTACCGCCTTTAATGAGGATCCCCTGCTTAGCCGCTACCCCGATAGCTGCGGAAATAGCCGTTGCCGTCGATAGCTTCAGACCGCAAGAGAAATCGATAAAGAGCAGGTTCAGAACACGTTGCCAATCCTTCGTAGCCCCGTAAATAATAGCGGCACCGATAAAGGAAACGGGTACGAGCATGTTTGCCATCTTGTCGGCAAAGTTTTGTACCGGTGCACGACGAGTTTGCGCTTCTTCAACCAAGTGAATAATCTGTGCCAAAGACGTATCCTTACCGACTTTTTCAACGGTCATGACCAGGTCACCCGCTTCAATAACCGACCCTGCATAAACGGAAGATCCTTCCTGCTTAATAGCCGGAGCCGATTCACCGGTAATGGAGGCTTGGTTAACAGCCGCATTGCCACCGATAACCTTACCGTCGACGCAAATCTTTTCACCTAAGTGAACAGCTATACAGTCGCCGGGTTTCAACGAGTCTACAGGAACCTTGCGTTCCCGTCCGTCTTCAACGAGCCAAACATCACGCTGATCCAATTTAAGTAAGCTGGAAATCTGGCTACGAGCCTTTTCAGCCGCATATTCAGTCAACATCTCAGCCCCGTTGGAAAGAGCCAGTAAGGTCAAGCTCGATTCAGGCTTACCGGACAAGACGGAAGCAATAACCGCCGTAGCCGTCAATGTGTCTGCATTGGCCTGTTTATCCTCAATAATGCCGGCAATGCCGTTTTTAATAAAGCGGCGGGCAATGAAAAGGGTAAAGAGACGACGAACAAGCAACATTGAAGCATAGAATTCAGGATTCGTCTTGTTCAAGATGTTCATGGCAATAAAGCCGCCGACGGATAAAATGGCTTCGCGACGATACGCCGATGCATCCAAATCACTTTTTTCTTCTTTCTTTACTCCCCGTTTATCTTCAAACTGACGGATAAATCGGGTAATAGCCCGCATATCAAGTAAGCCCTTGTAATACAGAACAACTTCTTTATCATCAGCCGAGGCTGCCACAACACCGCGAATGCGTCGTAACTGCGCAGCAAGAATCGGACGCATAAGCGTCGGCAAAAATGCGCGCAACGGTACTTTATATGAATTATACATACTTATCCCTACTTTCCGCGTAAAAGTGCTACAGCCCACCACAACATTTGCGGACCCGAAGGCATTTCATCGAGGGTTACCATACGGCGAATACCGCGAACGATGAGAATGAATGAAACGAGGGAGCGCAAATCGAAAAGGCGGTGTGTGCGTTCGTAAATATAATCACTCATAGTTCCCATTACTTCCTGCAACGTGTGCTTATATTCCGAGGCAGGTTGTCTGTGCGGCATTTGCGGCCGCATTATCGTCTCTCTTACACAGGGCGACAGAAAAAAGCGTCCTTCCAGGAAGACTTCCACGCGTTTAAAAACAGAGTCGTCTTCAGCACAGATAAGAATACCGCCCGTTGTGACATTTACCTGTACAGACGTAATGCCCTTCACTTTTTCCAAACCTTCTTGTAATAAATCGGCAAGACTTGCATTTCCCACAAGAGCCGCTGCACGATACCGTCTCCGACCGGGCAACGAGGATACACAGGCAAAAGCCGGTGTTACACAGTTTGTCGGGGGGGCGGTCCGTACATTCTGCGGGGCAGTTACAAAACCCCGACCGGGAGTTACTGTTGACTGAGGCGAGCCGTGTAAAAACGAGTGAACGGCCTTACCGATAGAGGCGCCCAGCATAAATCCGGATACATAGGACACAATTAGGTCCTCCTTTCAACATGGTTCATTATATATTGTTCGACTTCAGCCAATTCCCTATTGGCACGCAGTACATCCGGCTTATAGGTCAACAATACGGATCCTGTAAGCGGATTCACTTCGACCGTTTCGATTTCCTTATACGCCGAAATGTGCTCATACACCTGCCGAACCAAAGACTGGTTATTGATAAGTCGTTTACTTTGTAAACGTATTCTTCCGGGTATATAGGAGCGAACCGATACGGTGCGAATAATAAAATCCCACTTTGAAAAGTGAAACATAGTTGTTCGAACTCCTTTATTATATCATTTTTTCATAAGAAAAAGTATCATTTTTAAAAGAAACTGCCGCCACAAGTGGCGGCAGTTTCTTTAGCCCTATGCCTTAAGCCTGTTCAGCTTCCTGAGCGGCAATAAGATCTTCCAATTCTTCCTTCTGGCGTTGTAATTCAGCCAAGGGTACGTTCGTAGCCACGCTGCCAACTGCCGGTTGCTGAAGTGCGAGAAGCTGCTGTTCTCTTTCAGCCATCAATTTATAACCGAAAACGCCGGCAATAACACCTACGCCCAAGCCAATCCAAAAATCGCTGTTTTGAAACATGTTCGACATCTCCTTTTCCATAACTTATAGCAATTGTTTTTGCCTGTTCTCAATTCTACATGCAGTTTTGAGAATTGTCAAGACACAAACATTACTTTTATTTTTCCCTATTCACTTTATGGGTAACGATATCTCTTAAATACTCGTAAAAATCGCCACCTAACTCTTCGTCACGCAAGGCATATTCTACGGTAGCTTGTAAAAAGCCTAACTTATTACCTACATCATATCGCTTGCCTTTAAAGCAATAGGCATATACGGGTTCACGATGAGCCATTTCTTTCAACGCATCGGTCAACTGAATCTCTCCGCCTTTTCCGGGCTGTGTATGCTGCAATGTTTCAAAAATACGGGGAGTAATAATATACCGGCCCAAGACGGCTGTACGGCCGGGGGCCTCATGAAGAGACGGTTTTTCAATCATATCCGTTACACGCAAAAGATTTTCGCTCACTTGAGTGCCTGCCACGATACCGTAAGACGATACTCTTTCAGGGGCCACTTCCTGGCAACCGAGAACCGTAGCGTTTACATCGTTGAATACATCAATCATTTGCTGCAGAGCCGGTTTTTCCCTGTTATAGACGACATCATCTCCGAGCAATACGGCAAAAGGCTCGTTATCAATAAAGGAGCGGGCACACAAAACGGCATCACCGAGACCGCGCATATGTTTTTGTCGAATATAATGGATATTGATTTCCGAAATATCCCGAACCAGCTTTAACAAGTCTTCTTTACCGCTTTGCTCTAAATGCTGCTCCAATCCGGGCGTCGTATCAAAATGATCCTCAATGGCTCTTTTGGCATGTCCGCTGATA
>ERZ1108167.548-NODE-548-length-13647-cov-9.354032_pt1 | contig 13647 bp, 12 predicted proteins | sample MGYA00403703_ERZ1108167 | MGnify/ENA primary metagenome ERZ1108167 (study PRJEB35170, sample SAMEA104062411) | human gut metagenome | biome: human gut; feature: human-associated habitat; material: faeces | place: Denmark | collected 2012-05-11 ...
CAGGATTTCTAATCATGGCAATTTCTACATTTGATTATACTTTTGACTCATCTTAAGGCTAAGTTAGCTATATAAGCATAGGATAATAAAAAAGATTCCTTATGATACTTGCCTCGAATAAGATAAGAGGAATGTCACATAAGAAATCTTTTATTAGTATTGTATTATTCTTCCCCAATCATGCGGACTTCTGGTTCTAGATGTACACCATGTTGGTCATATACGCGTTTTTGTACTTCTTTGATAAGATCAAGCACATCTTTAGCTTTAGCATTGCCAGTGTTGATAACAAAGCCAGCATGCTTTTGAGATACTTGTGCATCACCAACAGATAATCCTTTAAGACCTGTTTGTTCAATCAAAGTACCTGCAAAATACCCTGGTGGGCGTTTAAAGGTTGAACCTGCGCTAGCATACTCTAAAGGTTGTTTAGATTCGCGCTTTTCTGTGAGCTCATCCATACGAGCCTTAATAGCATTTTTGTCGCCAGGTTGTAATGTCATAATAACCTCCCCAATAACCTCATGGTTATCGTGGAATACGCTATGACGATATCCAAAATCTAAGTGAGATGCATCGTATTCTTTAATATTGCCCTGGAAATCTACGGCACGTACTGTAGTGACTACATTGCTCATTTCCCCATCATAAGCACCTGCATTCATAAATACAGCACCACCAAGCGTACCTGGAATACCAATGGCAAATTCAAGGCCAGATAGCCCGTTTTCCCAAGCAAATTCAGAAGCATCCTTTAACATATAACCAGAACCAATGCATAATACATTATCATTGCAATCCATAATTTGTGTCATATGTCGAACCGATACGACAGCACCGCGAATACCACCGTCTTTCACCAAAATATTGGAGCCGCAACCAATAATAGTTACAGGCACTTGTAATTCGTGAATGGTACGTAGCGTAAAGCTCAACTCATCCATCGTCGTAGGTTCAATAAATAAATCAGCAGGACCACCAATTTTAAATGTCGTATGATGACAAAGCAGTTCCTGTTCTCGTACACGTGTACTAGGTAATTTCTCTAATAAAGCTTCTTTTAAGGCCTTAATGTTTTGGTTGTTGTTGTTCGCCATGATCTAACACTTTCATCCCCTCAGTGATTGGTTCGCTAATGATTTTATAAATATCATTAGAAATCTGGCTCCAACGCATTTGCGCTTGCAAATAAGCAGCCGCTGCAGCATTTTCTTGAATTTGAGGCATCAATTCCTCTTGTTTCTTTTGCAATTCATCTGCTTCTGGAGCACCGGACAACTTAGCGTATTCCCATTGCATTTGTTGTGCCATAAATGTGCGTACCAAAGCCGTTGCTACTGCATCAGCCTTCACTGCTTCTTGAGCAGCCATTAACTCTTTGTACTCTTCGGATTCACGCATAGCGTGAGCTAAATCATGAGCTTTATCGTAATTCATAATATCCTCCTCTAACAACACCGTACGAAACACTACCTGTCATAGAGATTTGGTAGGTTCTTTAACACATACTAATACTATATTTCTCTATAGTGAAAGTATAATTATTTAGGTTGAATCCAGTTTCCTTCAGCTTTAAGATCTGGATAATCAAGTTGACGCATGCCTTCATAGGCAATGATAGCCACTGCATTAGACAGGTTCAAAGAACGAGCTTCATCGACCATTGGTATACGAATACAAGTATCCTCTTTACCTTCTAAAAGACTTTCAGGCAAGCCTCTCGATTCAGGACCAAAAACGAGCATATCCCCGATTTCATAGTTGACCTCAGAGTGTGTATGCTTAGCCTTTGTAGTAGCATAGAAATATCTACGATCTGGATATTTCTCATATAGTTCCTCAATATTCTCATGAACTTGCACATCTACTAAATGCCAGTAGTCAAGACCCGCTCGTTTTACATGCTTATCATCGATGGAAAAGCCAAGCGGTTTGATAAGGTGCAAGGTCATGTGATTGGCGGCGCATAAACGCGCTATATTTCCTGTATTGCCAGGGATTTCTGGCTCATAAAGTACTATTTCCATTATCGTTCCCCTATTCTTTATATCTATATTATTCTACAAAGGAACGCACAAAATGTCCACTTTTACCGCCTTCTTTTTCTACGAGGTATGTAGGGCCCATAATCATGCCTTTATCGATGGCCTTACACATATCGTATACGGTGAGTAACCCCACTTGAACTGCTGTAAGGGCCTCCATTTCAACGCCTGTTTTACCAGTTGTTTTAACGATGGCACGTACCTTAACGGCTTTATTGTGATTTTCATCGGTACAAGCCGGGCTTTCACCATCTACTAAGGTGCAGTGAACCTCAACCTTAGTCAATGCCAACGGATGACATAGGGGAATGAGATTACTCGTTTGTTTAGCCCCCATAATAGCCGCTAGTTGTGCTACGCTAAGGACATCGCCCTTTTTCATAGTACCTGCTGCGATACGATCATAAATAGCGTCGTTGATAGCAATAAAGCCTTCCGCCACAGCTGTGCGAGATGTAATATCCTTGTCAGACACATCTACCATCCAGGCATTACCATCTTGATCAAAATGTGTTAAATCCATACTATATCCTTACTAATCATGCATAAATTATCATCTATAGTTTTATTTTCATTAGTTATATTATACAATAGAATTAACAATTATATGTATAAGGAAGGAAGTGTTCCTATGAAAACAAAACTAACTTATTTCGGCCACGCTTGCTTTATGCTCACTCACGGTGATGTATCCATGATTTTTGACCCATTCTTAACGGGCAATACATGGGACATCGCTAAAAAAGAAGATATTAAATGCCAATATATCTTTGTTAGCCATGGTCATGACGACCATTACGGCGATACAGAGTACCTCGCCAAAGAAAACGATGCCCTCGTTATCTCTACTGCAGAGGTAGCAGGTAAAGCAGCTGCTGCTGGTTGCCGTGCTCATGCTATGCATTTAGGCGGCAAATTCGACTTCGAATTCGGTTCTGTTCGCATAGTTCCTGCCTTCCACGGCGCTGGTATCCCAGGCGGTCATGCAGCAGGTTGCATCGTAGACTTCTACGGCGACATTCTTTACTTCGCTGGCGATACAGCACTCTTTAGCGACATGAAATTATTGAATCGCTTTGGCGATATCGACTACGCATTACTTCCTATTGGTGATAACTTCACGATGGGCGTTGAAGATGCTGCTCTTGCCGCTTCTTATGTAAAAGCGCGTATCTCCATTCCAATTCACTACAAAACATGGCCTGTTATCGACCGTGAACCAGGTGTATTCACAAGCTTAGTTGAAGGCAAATATAATCAAACAGCCCTCATTATCGATCCAGGTTCCTCTATCGAGCTCAATAGCTAATCCCAAAACATGACATAGAAATGACGCAATCCATTGGAATTGCGTCATTTTTTTATTGTTAGGCCCTAAACAAAACCTAATGAAATAAAGTGATTTCCTATTGGCCTAGAACTCTTGGTTTGCCATAGAGAAGCCACCACGATTGGTCATGCGTACAAACTCATCAATATCTTGTGTTTCATCTACCCCTACATAGCCTAGCTCTCGAACTAAACCATATGGATTGTGCAAAGATAATTGAGGGTTCTCACCTGTCAGTACCCAAAGTACTTTATAGCCTTTTGGAGCTTCTCGGAGGCGCTCCTCTCCTTTGCCATCCGTAAAGTAAACTAGTAAATCCACACGATTTTGATTAGCTAAAGAGAACACAGGCGCAAAGGCTGTGGCACCACGCACATCGAGACGCGGCTTAACGTCCTTCACCGATTCCATCGTATAGGTACGGCGCACTTCGTTATCGCATTCCACTACGGTAATGCGGTGATTATAGGTATGCACAATTTGCAGTACTTGCTCTAATGCATTGGTAAACTCAACATCGGTAATGCTGCCACTCATATCGAGAGCTACCCACACATTTGCCTTATGTTGTCGCAAGGAGCCTGATAATTCGAGGCGCTCTGGCTGACGACGATTGCGACGCATCGTCGTTTTTTTGTAACCACTGGCTACCTTCCCCATCAATTTTTTAAGGTAAAAATACCAAGGCAAGGCTCGACGCGTCTTTTGGAACGTATCGATGAGACTTTTCACATAGCCTTCCATATCGCCTTTGGAGGCTTCGTTAATATAACGCTCCGTAATTTGATCCATCGTATCGGTATCAATAGAATCAGATTCATCCCAAATATCATGACTTGTTTGAGGATCAAACTCCATAGCTACTGCCGTTTCTGCATTGTCGATAGGCACAAAGAGATCTGGCTTTTCTTTCATAACCTTGTCGATAGCCTTCGCATAGTACTCAATGGTACGGAACCGTTTTAACAATAAACCAAAGCGCTCATTCACATTAGCGACCGTTACCGCATCACGGTCCACATGTTCAAGATAATCGTTTACCACCATATCCATAGCCATGTGAACGGCTGTTTTGTGAAAGCCTTGGCTCAATGCTTTCACCCGCATCAAGTGAGCCGAAATGATATGAAGAATTTCGCGCTTAATGCCATCCTTCATCACATCCGGCGGTTGGCGCAATAAGATAAACGGATTTACATAGAGTACATAGCCACCTTGTTTTAGGTTAATGCCAAAAGCACTGGTCATGTCAAAGCGAATGCGATGAGCCATTTGTAAATAGAAATAACCAAAGAATTGGTCCTCTTCAAGGAGTAAGCTATTTACATCATGCAAAATATTCCATAATCGTTGCTCAAAGGCAGGTGTCATAACGGCTTGCTGCATAACGGCAAGATTTGTGCCTTCTACTTCTATATCTTCAAGAGCGCGACCAATAGTGCCAATATGACTGTCAGACATATTATGGTTCATCAAGTCCGCTGCTATACGTTCAGGTGCCACACTATGGTGTTGCTCTTCATAGCTATCTACATAGGCCTCATAGGTTGCATATATTTGCGCATATAAAGCCTCTGCTTCGCGATGAATCCGCTCTCGTTTCGCATGCCAACGATCGAGTGCCTCAATGGCATCCGCATCATAAGAGCCAGTCTTTTCCCAACCATCAATATGCGTCAGTAAGTCAGATGCATCGCGAATATCGTCCTTATCTAAATTTCGTTGCATCATTCCACCTCCCTTTCGTTAAACATCAGTTATGTATATCATGTTTTATATATTGGTTATCGTATACCCAATCATTCACTAAATTCTTTTATCCATATAGACAGCATCATTTAGCTAACTATAAGACAGAACTATTTTTGTGCTTCAAAGAAGGTATCGACAAACAAGTCATCTTCAATGGCATAGGCGTATACACGCTCATAAGTGTTGCGTAAATCTTTCATAACCGCTACGCGCAAATCTCCTGGGTATAGTGTTAAGAATTCCACAAAGTGATGAATTTCCTCTGCATTACTATTGCGATTTAAACGATGCAACATATTTTTAGCCGCTACATATAGACGAGTTGGGCTTTCACCTTTAACCTGTTCAGCCATAGACATAATAGCACCTGGTTTTTGAACTGCCGTTAATACATCATCAAAGGTAATGAGCGGTTCCTGATCGGACTCGATAAAGCTTACAAAAGCCTCTGCAATAAGTTTACCAACGTTACCGCGGATAACATTCATAAATACGTCACGACTGTAAGCTGAACCCTCTTGGTTTTTATAAATCGTATATAGACCAGACACGCGTTCGAAGGAACGAGGTGTAGCATCAATATCGTCTTCGTGGCGTTGATTTAAATATTCAGGATAAGAAGAAATGAATTCGATAACCTTTTCTTCAATGCCTGCGCCGATAGCCCAGTCGATCCATTGCATGTAATCCGCATTCATATAGAGCCATACAAAACGGTTTTGTTGGGCTGGATCCATATCAATCGTTTGGTAATCAAAGGAATCCTCAGGGTTCATAGCGGCGATAATACGCACTTGATCACTCAAGGAGAAACCATTGATTTCACGGTTCAAGATAAGGTTCATCAACTCTTGTTGTACCGCATGTTCTGCACGGTTAATTTCGTCGATAAATAGCAATACTTGACGGCCTTTATCTACGGCTTGTGCCACATGTTCTAACGTATGATGTACTGCGTATACCGTAGTTTTCACTTCACGAGTATGGCCATAACCATCTGTGTGCGTCACCGTTTCCACCGTAGGCAAACCGCCGATTTCACCTTCTTTTAAAAGATTACCATCAATAGTAACGAGTTCCCAATCATGTACATCTGCTACGCGCGCTGCGAGAGATGTTTTACCGATGCCCGTTTCACCGACGAGCAATGGTACTTGATTTGCGGCAAGCACTAATTCAACGCTCGCCATTGTATCTATAAAGTTCATTGTATCTCCGTTCTAATACTTCAAATATTCGCCTACTGCGATTTTTTTTACTGCTCTAGTGCCGTATGCATCAATGAGTGACAATAGATCGATAGGCCATTTAGATTGGCGTCCACCAATAGCTTTATTGTTGATCAATTCACGAACATAGTCCGCATCCATGTTATCACTAGAAACAGCCTCTATGATGATAGCCTTAATTTCATCCACCGTAACACCTAATGTATTAGGGATGTAGCCTAAGATAGGTGCACTCACTTTAAATAGGTGTAACGCCAATACCTTTGAAAGATTTGTAATTTGACGCATCGCCTGAGGATCTTGCTTCACGGCCGCTTCTAGCACGGCTACGCTTGGCTCATTAATATAGCGCAAGGCTAAATAATTTTCCTGTACAGCTTGTAATTGGACTACTTCGCTAGGTTCCTTAATATATTGTAACGCATCGTAATTTGCCTTTACTGCTTCTAATTGCAACTCTTCTGACGGATTTGTTATATAGCGAATGGCCCAACCAGATTGCGCTAATGCACTTCGAATTAGCGAGTCAGACGGATTGTCTATATATTCTAAAATAGCCCAATCCTTTTCAACTAAGGCACTTAACAATTCTTCTGTAGGGTTTTCTACGAACTGTATTGCTCGTGGTGCTTGTGAAAGCGCCGTTTCAATAACCTTTTGAGTAGGGTCTTTGATATATTGAAGCAACATACCGTTTTGAGCTACACAGGTAAGCTGCATCGCTTCCGTTGGATTTGGAATATTCCGAATCCCATGTGGGTTATTGGTCAGCGCTGTTATATATTGTTCCTCTGTCATAATAACCTTCTTTTCTATGTAAAAAGGTCATACGAATACGTATGACCTATACTGAATTCTACTCTAATTATATCACAATTTTTCGATATAGTTATACTTCTTTCGTATACTCACTACATCGTTAATGCATCTAAATCAGAATTATTCCCTATGACTAATAATTTATCATCTTCACCGAGAATAGTACTTGGGTTTGGTGGAACTTCTAAATCTTCACCCCGTCTTATGCCTACTGCATTGAGATTATATTTTTCACGCAACTTTGAATCCTTTAAACAAGATCCCACCAAGAATGAAGGCATTTTTATTTCTATAAGACTGATGTTTTTAGATAGTTGTAAATAATCCATCACATGGTCTCTAGTTAAAAACTGTACAAGGCGTAATGCCATATCATATTCAGGGTAAATCACTTGATCTACACCTATTTTATGAAGCATTTTGCCTTGTATATTATTTTCAGCCTTGGCCACAATTTTAGGTGCCTCTAATTCTTTAAGAAGCATTGCTGTCATTAAATTAGCTTGAAGATTTCCACCTATAGCCACAATAACCAAATCAAATTGACTCAAAGCTAACGCCTTAATTGCCTCTTCATCAGTAGTATCCGCTACTATAGCATGAGTAATAAAGGGAGATATTTTTTGTACAACTTCAGGGTCAATATCTACACCTAACACTTCATGATTCATAGAGGCTAACATCTTAGCAATAGTACTACCAAATCGACCAAGCCCTATAACAGCAATTGTTTTATGTTTCATTTCTTACCTCTTTTACATTAGTCTCGATTAATTTTAATTAACTTTTATAACAGTACATTTTCCTCTGCATATCCGATTGGCTTAGTCGGTGCCGTTCTTAAAGCCCAGGTGCCAATTACAGTCATAACCCCTACACGCCCCGTAAACATGACAAGCATCAACACCCATTTACTACTTTCAGATAAATCAGGTGTAATACCCGTTGTAAGGCCTACGGTCCCAAAGGCTGAGGTTACCTCAAAAAGTAATCGAATAAAGTTATACGGTTCATCCCAAGCCAAATAGCAAGTAGCAAGTAAAACAAGGAGGATAGATAAAAAGATTATCCCATTTGCCTTAAGTACAGTAACCAACGAAATACGACGTTCAAAAACCTCTGTATCAGGACGGTTATTAAATAATGTACGCGATGCTAGAAAAGCGACGGCAATGGTACTAATCTTAACACCGCCCCCTGTGGAGTTAGGACCTGCCCCAATAAACATAAAAATGATGGTAATAAACAGTGTAATTGGATGTAAATCATTATAATCTACAGTTGCAATCCCCGCTGTACGAGGTGTAATCGATTGAAACAGAGATGCCATGACCTTGTTCCATATAGGTAAAGGTCCAAACGTTTTGGGATTCGCCCACTCAACCCCCAAGAAAATAATCGTCCCTAAAAGGATGAGCGCCGTTGTACCAACTAACATTATTTTTGTATGTAGTTTTAAATCTACAAATCGTCGTAGCTTGCGATGCGACCAAATATCAAAAGTTGCAAGATAACCAAACCCACCTATTACAATAAGGGCCATTGTATTCATATTAAATAATACATCGCCCACCATAGCATAAGGTAGATCATTATCAAAGAATATAAATCCTGCATTACAAAAGCTGGAAATAGATTGCATAATCCCCGTATATAAAGCAGCATCACCAATATAGGGATATAGCTGAATGGTATAAATAATACCACCAATTATTTCGACACAAAAGGTATAAATGGTTAGCTTCTTCGTAATGTGTAGAAGCCCGTTCATGCCATCTTGCCCTACATCCTCTGACAAAAGCACGCGATTTTTTAGACCTACCCGACGCCTTAATACTAGAGCAATAATGGTGGTAAAAGAAACAATCCCTAAACCACCTAATTGAATAAGGATTACCATGACGATTTTGCCAAACAAGGACCAATGATGGTAGGTATCTACTGTTGACAATCCTGTTACAGAAACACAAGATACTGCGGTAAAAGCTGCATCTACAAGCATTGTACTATGGCCTTGAGCATGTGATATGGGCAACATGAGTAATATCGTCCCTATAGTCATGGTAGCCAAAAAGCTAAGGGCTAATAGGCGATAAGGATTTTGTTGCATATATTGCTGAACTTGATTTTTTGAAGTATTTTGCCACATAACTGTAGTCCTATCCTATCAGTTCCTGCACTGACTTTAACGTTGGTAGTGGACTACGCCCCCCTATGCCTTGTGTATTTAAAGCCGCCACAGCAGATGCAAAGATAGCTGCTTGTTCCAAGTCACTATGGGCACAACCTTTAATTAACTCAACAGCACATAAAGAGCTATCACCTTGAACTGTATTCGTCGAACTTACTTTGGCACTCTCACTATGTAAAATATTAGAAAGTTTAGCTAAAAAGGCTCCATGAAAGCTATCCCCTGCCCCGGTTGTATCTACGACAGATTCTTGAGGGAAAGGCTTACAACGATAGGCAGTGCCATCAGGCCAAACAAAATAACTACCATTAGCACCGTCTGTAACGCCAGCGATGAGTGCACCTCGTTCATAAATGATACGACAAGCCTCTTCTAGATTGGTAGTACCTGTATACTTTTCAGCATAATCACGAGCTACGATAACGATATGGCTATCTTCTGTAATAGGCTTCATGTCTTCATCGTAACGCTGAGCACCACCATCTAAAGAAATGATAGTGCCTACCTCTTTGGCTACCTCAATAGCAGATCGCATGAGTTGGCGATGTCGACCATTGATATGCAGAATATAGGCAGATCCTATCAGCTGCTGATGGGTATCCAAAAACTCAGGCTCAGTTGCAGTAGACCGTTCAAAAAATACAGCACGCTCTCCGGTGCTATGTTTTACGAGGATTGTTGCCACGCCACTGTTAGCACCGCTTTCAACTTGAATTGCCTCTGTATTAACATTATATTTTTCAAAGTCATCTAATATGTGACGACCTACCATGTCATCACCAATGCTATCAATCATAGCGGTACGGGCACCATATTTTCCTGCCACCGCTAGTGCTGTAGCCACTGGGCCTCCACCATCTGTAGTAGCCGATACGACTTGTTGTACCTCACGGCCTGTAGGATAATGATCGACGACGATAAATCGATCTAATGTACTGGCACCTATGCCAATAATATCTATATGTTTTTGAGGAAATGTACTCATACTAACCGCCTACCCCTTTAACTGTCACCATAATCAATACGATAACTATAGTTACTCTTATCCAATTATAGTAGACTCGTTCTATACAATCTAACCTTTATATATTATATGTCTTTTGAATTCTTTTAATTACAGAATACAATTCGTTGTATAAAAAGTAAACCCCAGACCATGGTCTGGGGCTACTTTGTAGTACAAAGTGTACTGTATGTCACGTAGTTTGTCTTGTTTAGTATATGTTGTGTGTGAGAAAGGTTGTTAGATATAAGGTGTAATATAACAGGTTAAGACATCATACGTTCCATCATATATTCAATTTCATCAGCACTCAAATTGTACATAGCCTGTACCATTCGTTCTGCTGACTCACCAGATGCACCGCTTTTCGCAATTTCTGCTTTTGCCTTGGCTATAAGGGCTTCCTTGCGTTGTGCTTCAGAATCTTCATCTGTTGGTACGGAAATATTAGCTTTACCTTGACCAATACCACGTACCTCTTGATTTGGATTATCTTTAGACGTTGTTTTCGTATCTTGGGCGGCCACCGCTTCCATAGCGAAGGAGTTTTTACCAGTCATGATATACTCCACAGCCTCCAAGGTACTTTGTGTAAGATTTACCGTCCAGAATTCACCAGCTGCAGTCAATTTATAAAGTAACCCATTGTAAACTACAAGACCACGTTCTTCCCATAATTTATAGAGCCAGTTTAATTCTTCTAGTCTTGGATCTAGTGTTACCAAACTCATAATATTGAGGAACCCTTGTTCAAGTTGGCTTACCACTTGATTTACGACGGGTTGTAACTCACTTTGTTTCATAAGAGCCATGAATGGTTTTTCACCGCGACTAACCATATCTTCGTATGGCTTTAATGCACGATGTAACATCATGCCGTACCCATCCACATTACCACCGGCACCGCTACCAAATGGGAACATAGGCACGCCCGCTTTAGCCAAGATATTATACAGACTACGTTCACGATTATTAGCACTCCAGTGAGCTGCGCTTAATCGGCGATAGGAACGCTCATCAAGGTACTTACGACCGAATTTGAACATATCCCCTTGCATTGCTGTTGTCGCAGCAGCTGGCACCTTACCTTTTGCAATATCTTTATTAAGATCACTGCCATCAAATACGTTCAATTGATATAGGTCAGCACCATCTACGCCAGAGCTTACTAAATCAGCTAAATCTTGTTCCCAAACCTCCATAGTTTGACCAGGCAAACCATAGATTAAGTCGATAACAACAGAACATTGACCATAGGCTTTCAACGCAGCCAACCGTTCTAATACAGTTTCTTTCGTATCTAGACGGCCTACCATTTGACGAACTTCTGTGTTGAAAGATTGTACACCAATAGACATGCGGTTTACGCCGTTTGCCATCCACACATCGAGATTTTCAGGAATCAAATCGTGAATACGGCCTTCTAAGGTAAGCTCGTAATCGTTAGCTAGTGGCAAATACTCTTTAATTGCTTTCAACAATCGTTCAGAGTTTGATGGAGATAACGATGTTGGTGTACCACCACCGATAAATATGGCGTGGATTAATCCATCTTTTAATCTTGGACGCTCACTAGCTAGTTTTAACTCGCTAACAAGACCATCAATATATTGGTCCTCTACACTTTGACTCGTACCATTTTGGAAGAAGCCACAATATGTGCATTTAGTCTTACAAAACGGAATGTGAATATAGGCGCATTGCATTTCACCCTTTTTAGGTGTGCCATTCATTAATGTATCCCAAACGGCTTGTGTTTCCTTTGGCGAAACTAAGATACCATTTAGCCCTGCATGAACAACCCGTTTATGAGGGAATGCACCACTCATCGGATTATCGCATTTAAAACCTAATTGTAGATTTCGTTGTTTCTCCGGAATGGATTCAAAAAAACTTGCTAAACTCATACTCCAATCCCCTTTCAGAAATTAGGCTTGTAACTTTGCAAGTACAGATTTAGTAAATTCTTTTGCATTTGCAAAGTCTTGTTCATCTGGATGAGTTTCCGCCGCTTTATGTAATGCATCGCGTTCTGGGCTTTGCCCATGTGCTGATCCAGGGGGGAACATTTTATACATCATTTCGATTACTTTAGGATCGATTTTACCTTGGCATACGAAGCCGTCTACAAGAGCTTCTTTGTTAGGCAATAATTCAGATGCTTTTTCGATACTTTCACGAGCATGATCAGAATCAGCATACATACCTAATGTGGCAAAGAATACCACATTAGGATTCTTTAAAGTTTCAATCAATTTTGCCGCTTCTTTATTCGCTGTACCTCGATCCACCCAGAAACCTACGAATACTGTATCATAATCAGCTAAATTTTCAGGTGCATCTTTTACAGAAACGCAAGGTGTTCCCTCAGGCATAACGGAAGCCATTGCTTCCGCTACACTTTTAGTATTTCCCGTAAGGGAAGAATATAAAATAATAGATTTCATATTTATCTCCTTTATTACTTAGATATATTTATTCTTCTTCATCTTCGCCATCGGCCTGTACTACAAAGTGTACAGGAACTTCTACTGGTTGTATATCCCCTGTTTCATTTGGATACGGAGTCGCTCGTCGCACTGCATCAAGAGCCGCTTCTACAAATATCTCATCCCCACCACTAGTTGGATATACGTCTATTAAATTACCATTAGTATCTAATTTAGCCATTACATTAATTGTAACATCTACGTTCATTTTACGCTTAATAGCCGCATAAGGAATTTGTTTTTGGCTATCTACAGCTGCATAAAAGCCCTCTACATTGAACGCTGCTTTACCTGTACCATGACCATCACCTTCACCGGTACCATCACCTGTACCAGTACCATGGCCTCTACCATCACCAACGCCAGTACCTTCACCGGTACCATGACCGCCACCAGATCCGCCACCTGATCCAGGGCCTGTGCCACCAACAGCGGAATTATCACCGGATGTATTGCCTTTATTTTCACTTGCTTTAGCTGCCACATCTACTGCATCAGGGATATCTGTTGCTGTAGATGGTTCAACATTTGCTACAACAGCCTTTGTTCTTGCCGCTACTTCATCTGCTGACAATGGTTTTGGGAACAGATCTGCTCTGTTACCTCCGCCACCACCAGCATGTCCACTGCCACCATCATCGAGCACACTTTGTGTGAGGTCGATTTCATAGGTATCCATTTCTTGAATGGCTGGAACCACTACAAAAAAGATTACAGCAATAAAGAGAGCAATAAGATGAACTACGGCGGATATAATGGCTGCTTTTTTCCATGATATGCCTAGTCCCA
>ERZ1108167.554-NODE-554-length-13404-cov-104.055435_pt1 | contig 13404 bp, 9 predicted proteins | sample MGYA00403703_ERZ1108167 | MGnify/ENA primary metagenome ERZ1108167 (study PRJEB35170, sample SAMEA104062411) | human gut metagenome | biome: human gut; feature: human-associated habitat; material: faeces | place: Denmark | collected 2012-05-11 ...
AAGCCCCGTTTCGTTCATGATGTTGTAAAGCATCTCGTTGATCTCTTGGCGGTATCGCTTGTAAAATCGCACCGTGTCGTAGTAGTAAATGAGTTCGCTTACTACACCCGAACAACAACCGTTATGGAGCACATCCGTGAAGATGTACTTCTTGTCGCTGTAGTCGCCCCAGCGTCCTATGACATAGTTGCAGACGCGCTTTGTGAGAGGACTGTTCGAATTGCGCTTGATTTCCTTGACATTGGAAAGAGTGAGCTTCATTTTGTGTCCTCCTTGTGATCCGGATTGTTTTCGCATTCCGTTATGTCGCAGGAATAGCAGATGCCGTCGCATCTTTTTGCTATGTCGCAATAGTCATAATGCCTGCACTTGGAACAAAGAAGTTTGCTGTGTTTTTCGCAGTTTTTCATTATGCCGCCTCCTCGAAATCGTCCGGGTAGATGCGGGTGTACATCGCGCCGTACTCAAAGTAAAGCCTGCCGTTCTTGTCCGTCATGAGGTCGTAAGTGATAACGCTTATCTTGCCTCTGTCAGTCACGGCGACTTGGGCTTCGCCTTTTTCAAGGTCGATGCCTACGAGGTTGAAGGTGATGTATTCCTCACCGTCAAACCATTCAAATTCCGAGAGATAATACTTTCGGAATTCCGAGAACTTGGAAACATCTGTTTTCATAGAGTTACCTCCGAATTATATTTTGCCTTTTCGGCAGCGGCGCAGTAGCATCGGGCGAGATAGGGGTAGAGGATATTGATAGGGAAGTAATACGGAAGTCAACGACAACGAAAAAATTATTGCGTACAGATACAGAGTAAAAAATGCATTGCAAAAAAATAGCCGGGCAGGTCGCTACCTACTCGGCATTCGTTTTATACGCTATTCGATTTTTCAGCGATAATTTTTTCCGTTGACTTCCGCGAGAACTATGCTACCATCGCCACAACGAAAAGCAAAATTCGGAAAAACTTCCGTCGTTTATTTTAGTGTTCTACTGAGGTTGGGTTTGGGGGCGTGTGCTTGGCATAGGCAAGGGCGCCAAAAAGAGGCGAGCCCGCAATAAAAATTATCTGCGAAAATACATACAAGCTATTGCTTTTTGTACTATAAGGTAGAAATGAATTTTTATGATTTTGAATAAAATCTAATATTATATGTAGCACTTAAATTAAAGCATGTAACAATCTTTAACATCAACATCGACAGATTGCGCTAAGAGCAAGCCAAAGTTTGAGAGACCTATTATTTATTCTTAATGGTCTATGATGATCTTTAACTCTGTTTTCTTTTATCCATACATGTTCTATCTGCTTGACCCGCAGATCGTAATTTAGTATAATAAAACCACCATAAAGAGTGCGCGAGGGACAGCCCCTGTGACCGCACGGCAACCTGCTTTTCGTAAGGTGCCAAAGGCTGATCGATGGGCAGAAAAAAAGCACTTAAAAGCCCGTCGGACGATGGGCTTTTTTCGTACCTCTTTGTGGAATAAATCTCAAGAGGTGTTTCTATGCAACCATTGTATCTCCACTGGCACGACAAAGCCGAATTAAAGCGCATTTTACATGCATTAACGGAACGCGGGTATCAAAACGTTCATAATCTTACAACAAGTTATCGATTCTCCGTAATCGCAGTCGACAAAAAAAGAAAAATTTTTTTTGAAAGCCACGCCTGCTATATGGCAGCACATTTGGCAAGCGGCACATTGAAGCTATATGATTGGGAAGAAGCGGATCCTATTCTATAATAACTTTCGCCCTAAATTTATAATATCCCCTCAAACGCGAATGTTAGTGCGCGGATGAGGGGATCTTTTGCATTTGGAACGAAAAACAGGGCGGGAAAAACGCGTTAGCTAAGGTATTTTTAATAAATGCCCCGTAAGATGAAAGTATAAGACCGCTTTAACATATGCTGGGCACATTCGCGCAGCTGCTCGCCGCACAAAACCCGAAATAAACTCGACATAAACGCGAACGCCAAAGCCATATTCCTCGGGCGCACCCGCGCAGACACTCAGACGTATGATCGGGATCATACCGTCTTTGCAAGAATAAGCCCCACACAAACGCAGACGTGTTAACACACTGTCGTATCGTCCATATACCGTCCTTGTAATCATAAACCCACACAAACACAGACGCGCGCCGCACAAAGATCAAAATAAACCCCATCACTCACTCGCGCATACGATCTCACGGGATCCGAACAAAAAACATATCGCAGGACGCGTAATAAACAAAAAACAATCGAAAATAAACAAGCACTTGCGCACCCGCGCCGCATAAAATTCAAAATAATGAACCAATTCATACGCGCTCGCACAGACTTCATAAGTTCCGAACGATAAAACACATCTCAAAACGCGAAATAAACAAAATACGATCGAAATAAACCACTCACTCGCACATACAACTTGACCCCGAACGATAAAACACATCGCAAGACGACAAACAAAAAAAACGATCTAAACAACTAAACCCTCATGCGCGCTCGCACATACGATCTCACGAGATCCGAGCGACAAGATAGATACCTCGCAGGACACGAAACAAACAAAGGAGGCGGATATGAAAAAACGCGACGATGCCGCGGCGAAGATCGCGGAAAAGCCGGAGACCTTCTGCGACAGGAGCGCGGAAGAGACGCTGCGCGCGCTCGGCACGGGCGCGGGCGGACTGACCGAAAAAGAAGCCGCTGCGCGGGCGGAAAAATACGGCGCGAACACGTTCGAAAAGCAGAAGAAGCGTTCGCTCGCCGTCATGGCGCTCGCGCAGCTCAAAGACGTTTCCGTCATCATACTCATCATCGCGGGGGCGCTCAGCCTGGCGATCGCCATAGCGAACGGTGAAGGCGCGGGCGGTCTGCTCGAACCGCTCATCATATTCGCGATCGTGGCGATGGATATCGTGCTCGCGGTGGTGCAGGAGCGCTCGGCGGAGAACGCGCTCGAGGCGCTCGGGTCTCTGTCCGCGCCCGTCTGCCGCGTCATGCGGGAGGGGAGACCGACGGAAGCTCATCCGTCCGCGCTCGTGCCCGGGGATGTGATCGTACTGCGCACGGGAGATCTCGTGCCCGCGGACGCGCGTCTGCTCACCGCGAATTCGCTCTCCGTCGATGAATCGGCGCTGACGGGGGAGAGCATGCCCACGGAAAAGGACGCGGACGTCGTTCTCGCCGGCAGCGTGCCTCTCGGCGACCGCGCGAACATGCTGCACTCCGGCTGTCTCGTCACCGCAGGCAGCGGAACGGCGGTCGTGACCGCCACGGGCATGAACAGCGAGATGGGCAGGATCGCTCGCTGCCTGACGGACGCGGGCGCGAGAAAGACCACCCTGCAAAAACGGCTGGACAAAGTGGGCTCGGTGATAAGCGGCATTGCGATAGTTTCCGCGGTCGTACTTCTCGCCGTGGGTCTCGCGCGCGGTCGCGGAGCGATGGAGATGCTCGTCGCGGCGATGACGCTCGCCGTAGCCGCCGTCCCCGAGACTCTGTCGCTCATCGTCACGCTCATACTCTCGCGGGGCGCGAAGAAAATGGCTGCCCGCGGCGCGCTCGTGCGGCAGATGCAGGCGGTGGAGACGCTGGGCTCGACGTCCGTGATCTGCTCGGACAAAACTGGCACATTGACCATGAACCGCATGACGGTGCGGCGAATATGGACCGTCGATGAAGAAACGACGGGCGAAAGCGAGCGCGCGTTTCTCAAAAAGCTGTGCCTCGCATGCTCCGCGACGAAAGGCAAAGACGCCGAGGGCAACGCCGTAACGATCGGCGATCCCACCGAGCGCGCGATCGTGAGCCGCGCCGAAGAACTCGGCATAGATTACGCCGCGCTCAAAAGCAGCCGAGCACCCGTTGCGGAAATACCGTTCTCCTCGGCGCGCAAGATGATGACGACGGTATATCGCCGCCCCGAAGGCGGATATCTCGTGCTCACGAAGGGCGCGCTCGACCGCATTCCTCTCGCGCCCGCAAGCGCGGACGACGCACGGGCGAAACAGGCGCACGACTCCTTTGCCGGCGACGCCCTGCGCGTGATCGCCCTCGCCGAAAAGGTGACGGACGAACTGCCCGACGACGTCGCCGAAGTCGAAAAGGATCTCACACTTTGCGGTATCGCGGGCATCATAGATCCGCCCCGCCCAGAAGCGAAAGAGGCGATAGCCAAAGCCAAAGCCGCGGGCATACGCACCGTCATGATAACGGGCGACCATGCGGCGACCGCGGCGGCGATAGCCCGCGACCTCGGCATAACGGCGGCGGGCGAAGGCGTTATAACGGGCAGCGAGCTCGCGGCGCTTTCGGACGAACAGCTCGAGAGCAGCGTGGAGTTCTACTCGGTATACGCCCGCGTCTCGCCCGAGGACAAGATACGCATAGTGCGGGCATGGCAGGCGCGCGGAGAGACCGTCGCGATGACGGGCGACGGCGTGAACGACGCTCCCGCGCTCAAAAACGCGGACGTCGGCATAGCGATGGGGAAGAACGGCACGGACGTCGCCAAGAGCGCAGCCAAAGTCGTGCTCACGGACGACCGCTTCGCCACGATAGTGGACGCCGTCGCCGAAGGGCGCAACATCTTCTCTAACATACGCAAGCTCGTGTATTTCCTGCTCGTGTGCAATATCTCGGAGATCGCGGTCATGCTCGTCGCGCAGTTCGCGGGGCTGGAACTGCCGCTCACGCCCGTAATGCTGCTGCTCATCAACGTTCTGGGCGACGGCGTGCCCGGGCTCATGCTCGCGCGCGAGGAATCGGATAAACGCATAATGAAGCGCCGCCCCATCGCCGCGAACGAGAGCTTCTTCGGCGGCGGCATGACGGAAGTCATCATCAAACAGATATGCGCGTTCTCCGCCGTCTCGCTCGCCGCGTACTGCATCGGGCTGTATGCGGACGTCGGGGCAAGCGGGCTCGCCGCGGGCAGGACGATGGCGTTCCTCGTCACGGGCTGGACGTCCGTGCTGCACGTCCTCACCGTGCGCAGCCGCAGCATGCTTTACAGGTACCGCATAAAGGACAATCCCGGGCTGTACGTAAGCTGCTTCTCCATGCTCGCCGCGATAGCCCTGCTCGCTCTCGTCCCGCCGCTCGCCTCCGCGCTCGGCATGTGCGCGCTCTCACCCCTGCAGTGGCTGATCGCCGCAGGACTGTCCCTCGTGCCCCTGCTCGTCGCCGAATACGGCAAGTTCTGGGACGCCGTCCGCACCCGCACCGCCGAAAAAACGAGAGTATGACGCGCGGCACGATAATACCCGAAGCTACGCAATGATCTCCCGCGATCAGAGCGCAATAAGACCCCGGGCTTGCTTGCGGCAGGCTCGGGGCTTGTCTTGCTCAAATTTTCGGCTCACTTTCGGCCATTCACGATTTATCGCACTCAAATTTTCGGCTCACCCGCGGTTTTGCCCGAGCGGATCCTCGGTGTAGCCCTCGGGAACGACGGCTTCGAACTCTTCGGCGTCGGGCGGAGTGACGGAATTTAAGTCCACCCAATATTTTTCGGGATCGTCGGGCAGGACGTAGACGTCCGCTTCGCCGCCGACGGGCAGGGAATACTTGCGCGCGAACGGGGCGCTCACATAGCGCTTTCCGTCCGGCGAAACGCATACGAGGATATCGTTGGGGAGCTTGCCGTTCACGGAATACGAGATATCCGACGTCACTTCCGTCACGCGGCATTTTACGACGGTACCGCGTTTGCGCGCTTCCCGCCTGCCGCCGTCTTTTTTTCGCTCGGCGACTATCATCGCGACGGGGAAACCCGCGAACAGCAGTCCGAAGCCCATGAGCACGCATGGAAGGATAACTGCGACCGCATTCGCACCGATGTTTTCGGGATCGTCGGGATCCAAGCGTATTTCGATCTCGTCGCCCTCATCCATCCCCGTATGCCAATAGCCGAGGGGAACGTCCGAATACTCCTCGCCGCCGAACGTATAGCTCACGCGCACGTCATAAGACGCGTCATCGCCCGAACCATGTCTATATATGGCTGTCACCGTCGCGGTGACGCTCTCCGTATTACCCGCATCGACGATAAAGTATATGCCGACGGCGACTCCGACAAAAAACATAGCCATGCCCATGGCGACGAATACCCACAGTATCCACCTGCCGCCGTTGCTCTCTTTTATGCGACCGTTCGCCATTTTACGCGCCCTCCGTTCCTTTATTCCTCAACGGCCACGGCGATAGGCGTACATTCGCCGCCGTTGCATTCGCTTTCGGATACGCTGCATGCCGCGATACCTATAACGATATCCTCTTCCGCCCTGAAAACGATACTGTCTCCCGCTCCGGAAAGCGGTCGCGCGACCGTCAATGTTCCGTCCGGAGATATCGCCGTATTCATGAAAAGATTGACGGGCGTAATGATATCGTACTTACGTCCCAGACAGCCGTTTATATTATCCAAACAATTCGGGTGCCCCTCGCCGTTGCCGTAAAAGAGATCGTACATCTCCCTGCGGCAACACGGATGGATAAGATCGTGCACGCCTACGTCGTCGGCGATCACCCGAAGCATGGGGCGGTATCTGTTGGAATATACCGTATCGCCGATCTTGAGCCCGAGCGAACCGTTCACGTCTATCGTGACGCCGGGAGAGATAAACTCGCTCGCGTCTCCGTCCGTTTCGGCGAACAGATCGGCGACCTGACCGCCGCAAACATCGGTGACAGTGATAACGCTGCCTTTTTTCACGCATATCCTCATGCCCGTGCATGGCGTTATCGTATATTCGCGTTTCATTCGCTCTCCTCTTCGTGCGCAGCTATCGGAGCGAAAGCCGCGCCGCAAAAGGAAGCGAGCCCGACGGGGGAGACCTCCATCTGTACTCCGCGCTTTCCCGCGCTGACGAATATGGTGTCGAACGCGCCCGCGCTCTCGTCGATAAACGTGCGGAACCGCTTTTTCATGCCCACGGGGCTGCATCCGCCGTGCACGTAGCCCGTGAGAGGCTCCAGCTCTTTCTGCTTTATCATGGCGACGGACTTGACGTCCGCCGCACGCGCCGCGGCTTTGAGATCCAGCTCGCGGCACACGGGCACGACGAACACGAGATGTTCGCCCTTGCCGGACTCGGTGACCAGCGTCTTGAACACGCGCTCGCGCGGCTCTCCCAGCGTATCCGCCACCTTGCAGCCATCCGTTATCTCCGCGTCGTATTCGTGCGGCACGTTATGCATTTTTTTCGCGTCCAACAATCTCATCGCATTGGTCTTTATCATTGCCGTTCTCCCCGACCCTCATCGGAGCTTCTTCTCCTACCTCGGGTACGATATAAATATACCACGTTCTCCGCCCGCAAGCAAGCGATAATGAGGGAAACGAGCGACAAACGGCAAAAACCGGTATTGACAACTACGGAGAAAGATGGTATAATTTTATCGGCAAGCGGGCAAGCCGCAAAAATATAATGTCCGCAATTTGTGACTATATATGATGGAAAAGAAGAAGATTGTTTTTATCGACAGCGAAATAAGTCCGGCAGATCATAAGATCAAAGATCTCGGCGCTGTAAAAGAAAATGGCAGCGTTTTTCATTCGCCCGATATTCACTCCTTTATAAATTTTATAAAGGATGGTTATTTTCTGTGCGGACATAATATAGTACATCACGATTTAAAATATCTTGCCGGACACATTTCCGCCGATTCATTTGAGTACATCGATACTCTTTACTTCTCTCCGCTGCTCTTCCCGAAAAAACCATATCATCGACTTGTAAAGAACGATAAGTTACAAAATGATGAACTTAACAATCCGCTAAACGACTCGATCAAAGCACGCGACTTATTTTATGAAGAGCTCCAAGCATTCCGAACGCTTCCAAACTGTCTGAAACATATTTTTTGTGCACTTTTATACCCGTTCCCGGAATTTCAAGGATTTTTTAAATATATCGGATACAAACCTTATCCTCTTACAGATTATCATATCCGCAATGTTTTTTCGGGGAAAATATGCGACAATGCAGATATCGGAAGCCTGATAAAACAATACCCGGTGGAATTGGCGTATGTGTTGGCACTGATCTATTGCGACGATGCGGATTCGATCACTCCTCCATGGATATTGCGTAATTATCCGAACGTAATCAACGTAAATAAAATATTGCGCCAGATCTCCTGTGAAAAATGCTCCTATTGTAAAGAAAAACGCGACGCAAAAAAACAATTGAACCGTATTTTCGGCTTTCCGGATTTTCGCACATACGATGGGGAGCCTTTGCAACAAAAAGCCGCCGAAGCTGCATTACACGGAGAATCGATCCTGACGATCTTTCCAACGGGAGGAGGAAAATCAGTCACCTTCCAGCTCCCTGCAATTATGGAAGGCGAAGCCGTTCACGGACTTACGGTCGTTATTGTACCGTTGCAATCGCTGATGAAAGATCAGGTCGACAACCTTGAAGAAAAGGGAATCACCGACGCAGTTACCATCAACGGACTGCTCAGCCCGATCGAACGACAAGAAGCCGTCGAACGCGTACGAAGCGGAAAAGCGGCGCTTTTATATATTTCTCCCGAACAATTACGTTCGGCTACGATAGAAAATTTGTTGCTTTCCCGAAATGTCGTGCGATTCGTTATAGACGAAGCTCATTGTTTCTCTGCGTGGGGACAAGATTTTCGCGTCGACTACCTTTATATAGGAGACTTTATCAAAAAACTTCAGAACAGTAAATTACTCTCGTCTCCCATTCCCGTTTCTTGCTTTACCGCAACGGCAAAACAAAAAGTCATCAGCGATATCAAAGATTACTTTAAAAATAAAATCGGACTTGATCTGAAAGTATATGCAACAGCAGCCGAGCGCAGTAATTTACGCTATCGTGTGATCTTTGCCGAAACGGAAGATGAAAAATACAATCATCTGCGTTCGCTCATAACTTCTCATAATTGTCCGACGATCGTATATGTTTCAAGAACGCGTCGAGCGCAAGAGCTTGCTTTACGGCTGCAAAGGGACGGTATCTCCGCCCTTCCTTTCCACGGTAAAATGGAAACGATGGAAAAAGTCGCAAATCAGGAAAGTTTTTTAAAAAACGAGGTGCAGTGTATTATCGCGACATCCGCATTCGGAATGGGCGTCGATAAAAAAGACGTCCGCCTCGTCGTACATTTTGATATTTCCGATTCATTAGAAAACTATGTACAGGAATCGGGACGCGCAGGCCGCGATCCTTCCATACAAGCAGATTGCTGCGTATTGTTCAACAATGACGACCTTGATAAGCACTTTATTTTGCTTAATCAAACTAAACTGAGCATCGGCGACATACAACAGATATGGAAAGCAATAAAAGACCTTACAAAAGCGCGGTCAACGATTCAATGCTCGGCACTTGAAATCGCGCGGCAAGCAGGTTGGGACGATACCGTCAATGATATCGAGACCCGTGTACGTACGGCAATATCTGCACTTGAAACGGCAGGGTATGTAAAACGAGGACGAAATGTTCCGCATGTCTACGCAACCGGTATCTTGGTAAAGAATATGTCGGATGCAGCCGAAATTTTGGAAAAATCGTCTCTTTTCGAAGAGCATGACAAAGAAAGCGCAAAACGTATCATTAAGTCTTTGATCTCGGCACGAAGCATTGCGGAAGCAGGCAATGACGACGCGGAATCTCGCGTCGACTATATTGCAGACAATCTCGGACTTGATAAACGCATTGTGATACGGCTGGTAAACACAATGCAACAAATAGGACTTCTGGCCGATACAAAAGATATGTCCGCTTATATCCGTCGCTCCGATACCGAAAATAAAATTCAACAAAACTTAGTGCGTTTTTTGCGATTGGAGCGATATATCGCCGAAAAAATGTATAAACAAACCGGCGACTATGATTTAAAATCACTGAACGAGCAGGCGGCAAATGACGGCATCACGGGCGCAACGGTCAAAAATATCCGCACGATCATTTATTATTGGACAATAAAAGGGTATATCAAGAAAACAGGACGCTTCACGCAAAACCGTGTGTCTTTATGTCCGCTGTGTGCGGAAAACGATTTCAAACGCAGATCGGAAAACCGAGCAGAGATCTGTAAATTTCTGATTTCCGAATTGTTTCGACTGAGCCAAGAAACCCAAGGACGCTCGGAAAATATCCCCGTTACATTTTCTCTTATCGGATTACTGAAAGCGTTTCAAAAAAACACAACGCTTATTACGATGACGGCTCCCATGCAATTGGAAGATATCGAAGACGCCCTGCTTTATCTTTCTAAGATCGGCGCCCTTGTATTGCAGGGTGGCTTTCTTGTATCATACAACGGCATGGAAATAACTCGACTGATCCCGGATAATAAGATCAAATATAAGGCGGAAGACTATCGGCAACTGAATGAATTTTATAAGCAAAAGATCCAACAGATCCATATCGTAGGGGAATATGCAAATCTTATGGTGAAAAATTATAAAGCTGCGTTACAATTTGTATCCGACTATTTCCATATGGAATATAAACACTTTATCGCGAAATATTTTAAAGGAGAAAAAGCCGCAGAAATAGAACGGAATATAACATCGGAAAAATATCATAAATTATTTGATACTCTCTCCGAAAAACAGCTTGAAATCATACAAGACGACGCTTCAAAATATATTGTCGTCACAGCCGGTCCGGGAAGCGGAAAAACCCGAGTTTTGGTCCATAAACTTGCTGCTCTTCTTACACTTGAGGAAGTCAAACATGAACAGCTTTTAATGCTGACTTTTTCTCGTGCAGCAGCAACAGAATTTAAACTGCGTTTAATACAACTGACCGGGAACGCAACATATTTTGTCGATATACGTACCTTTCATTCATATTGCTTTGATCTGCTCGGCAGACCGGGGAATACGCAGGAATCGGATACCGTCGTTCATGATGCTGCCGAAATGATCCGGTTAGGCGAGGTCGAACAAGGACGAATCGCAAAAGCGGTGATCGTTATCGATGAGGCGCAGGATATGAACAAAGATGACTTTGCGCTAATAGAAGCATTGATACGCCAAAATGAAGATATGCATGTCATAGCGGTAGGGGACGACGATCAAAATATTTTTGCATTCCGTGGTTCCGATTCCGCATATATGAAAAAATTGATCACGGAGTACGGAGCAACTCAGTATAATCTTCTTGAAAATTATCGCAGTAAGCGAAACATTATACGCTTTTCCAATGATTTTGTTAAAAAAATAAAGTATCGCCTGAAAAACGAAGAAAATGTTGCCGTTCAACAAGACGAGGGTATTGTAAGTCTTACAAAATATCGCTCTCACAACATGGAGACCCCTCTTGTCATGCAATTGCTGTCACATAAAACGATCGGCAGTATCGGTATTCTTACAAATACCAACGAAGAGGCAATGCGTATAGTAAGACTTTTGAAAAAGCAAAATCGCCGCGCACGACTTATTCGATCTCTTGATGGTTTCCGTTTAACGGATCTTGCCGAAATAAGATGCTTTTTGGATGAAATATATAAAAATGCGGTCACACCATTGATTCCGGACCCGGTTTGGGAAAAAGCAAAAGAGATGTTGCAAAATAAATACGCCGGGAGCGCCTGTTTGAAACAATGCATGTTTGCGTTAACGCAATTTGAAAAAGTTAATTCTTTAAAGAAATATAAAACCGATTTATATGAATTTTTTGCGGAATCCAAATATGAAGATTTTTATGAAAATAATGATGCATTGATAACCGTTTCCACCATACATAAAGCCAAAGGACGTGAATACGATACCGTTTATCTATTATTAAGCGACATGTATATTGCAAATGACGAAGATAAGCGCAAGATTTATGTCGGGTTAACGCGAGCAAAAGATCAATTGCATATTCATTGCAACACGGATCTGTTTGACGATATAGCTTCGGATCATGTCAAAATCCGAATAGATAATACCGAATACGGATCTCCCAACGAAATCGATATTTCATTGACTCATCGAGATGTTTACCTTGACTTTTTCAAAAATAAACAAAATGCCATACGGAACTTAAAAAGCGGAGATGAATTACTTTGGCGCGACGGATATTTTTACTCGGTATATGACGGATGCGAGTTACTCGTAGGAAAAATATCCGCCGGAATGAAAAATAAGCTTACAGCATTTACAAATAAAGGTTATTATATTGAACAAGTTCATGTACGTTTTTGCGTTTATTGGAAAAACAAAGAAGAAGAAAACGAAACGTTGATCTTCCTTCCCGAACTTCATCTTATTAAAAAAGAATACGCAAGTATTTCTATACAAAGCAATAAATAAAAATCAAAAGGGGATAAATGTATGACCGATCGAGAAATTTTATGTAGAGCAAAAGAGTACATCGATAAACTTGCCAACGGAATAGACCCGTTGACAGACAGCCCCGTTAATGAAAATGATATCGTAAATAATATTCGTATTTCAAGATGCTTGTTCTATGTTTCAAGTGTTTTGAATCGTGTTATCGCTAACGGTGTTCATTTGAAAAAACAATATATTTCAAAACAATCATTCTCCTTATCGGAAGAAGATTTGAAAAAATTGGAATATTATGACGATCCCGTTCCGATCACTAAGTTTTTACGAAATATAAATGCTTTGATCAATGAAAACATCATGAAAAAACTTTCATATAAATCCGTTCAAACCTGGCTCGTAAAAGTCGGTCTCCTTGAAAATGCAAACGGTAAATACGGAAAAAGCAAATTATGCCCGACGGAACTTGGCAACCAAGTGGGGATATCTATAAAAGAAAGAGTGAACTCTTACAATTCCTCATACTTCGTTATATATTATGATCGCAACGCGCAGGAATTTATTGTTGCAAATCTAAGAGAAATAAAAAATTTAAATTAATAATAAATAATATTATTTAACATTTGACGATCAATTCCCATTACTGTTACATTTATGTTTATATCTCCATATATTTGACAATCCATACTTACAATTGCTATAATAACAATCGCGCGGAGGCGTATCGAAGCGGTCACAACGAGGCGGTCTTGAAAACCGTTTGGGTGAACAGCCCACGGGGGTTCGAATCCCTCCGCCTCCGCCAAAGCAAAAAGGACGCATAAATAGCGTCCTTTTTGCTTTGGCGGAGGCGGAGGGCAGGCGAACATTTTTGCATATTGTAAACTTGCAATACGCAAAAATCTGTTCGCCTTACGAGCCTTGTATGCTTACAGAGTGACGTATCTCCACCGAAGCAAGCTGCGAGTAACCTGACCGCGCAGCGAGCAGTATACCGAGAAAAGAACTTTTTACTTCATGTGCTTTTAATTAAATTCGGCAAAATTACAATTTTTATATATATAAAACAAAAATTTTCAGATACCCGGTACCGACCCAAATAGAACACATTTATCGGGCAATATCACGGGTGATGCACGCGAAACGTCGCTCA
>ERZ1108167.556-NODE-556-length-13317-cov-10.426708_pt1 | contig 13317 bp, 14 predicted proteins | sample MGYA00403703_ERZ1108167 | MGnify/ENA primary metagenome ERZ1108167 (study PRJEB35170, sample SAMEA104062411) | human gut metagenome | biome: human gut; feature: human-associated habitat; material: faeces | place: Denmark | collected 2012-05-11 ...
GGCCTAAAAATAGTGTTCTCTATGGGGATGGAACGATTACAGACCATATCAAGGATTTACGGTTTACCTTATCTCCACACTCTTTCTTCCAAGTCAATCCTGAACAAACTACGGTGCTTTATGATCAAGCATTAGAGTATGCAGATCTAAAAGGAAACGAAATCGTTATTGATGCGTACTGTGGTACGGGTACAATTTCATTATTCCTTGCTCATAAAGCAAAACATGTTATCGGTATAGAAATTGTAGAACCAGCGATTATCAATGCTCGTGAAAATGCACGTCGTAATGGCTATGATAATACAGAATTCATCGTTGCCGATGCGGCCGTGGAAATGCCAAAACTCTACAAAGCCGGCGTACGACCAGACGTCATCGTATTTGACCCAATCCGTGCAGGCTGTAAAGAAGAAGTATTAACCTCTGCGGCTGGTATGGAACCAAAACGTATTGTCTACGTATCCTGTAATCCAGCAACCATGTCGAGAGACATTGAAATCCTTTCACACTACGGCTATGAACTCAAAGAAGTACAACCTGTAGATATGTTCCCAATGACCGCTCACGTTGAGGCAGTGGCTTTGCTTACTAGGAACGAAGTGACGTAGTAAGCATTAGCACTGCCCATGTGATAGGAGTCCGAGAACACGAAATGAAGACGAAGTGAGATTGGAAATGCAAAACCACTGAAGCTAGTGATTTTGCTTACTAGAAGTAAGATAATAAAGCACGACTTGATAGTAAGAGGGGAACTTCAATAAATTAGTAAATTAAATGTTGTATTGTACACATTATTAATTGATACTAATTTATTCTATGGTATATCTATGAAAGTTAAAATGGGGTTAAATATGGGAAAAGTTTTTTTGGGGATATTTATTAAATTTATAATTACAACTATAACTATTTTTATTTTATTTTGGATCCTTAATCCGCCATTTTATCTTTATGTTATGTTATTTTTTTTGTTTTGGTTATTATTATTATGTTATAACATAAAGAAGGTATATGAATTAGGAACTATAGTTATATTTTCGTATATTTTTGTTTTATTTATGAGCTATAACTTTAATGCTTATACAGATTTACAAAATAATATTATTTTTATTCCAAATTTCTTCTCTAATGATGGTTCAGGTTTAGTTCGATTTATTTTTTGGATATTTGATTTATGGTTGATTTTATTAACATATGAGCTTGTAAAAAGTATAGGTGAAACAGATATTAAATTAGATGTTCTTTTTAAATCACGTATAAAAGATTTGAATCATATTAAATCGTATATTGAGCGTAATGAATACCATATGTTAGGTATTGATTCAGAATGGGGAAATGGTAAAAGTTTAGTTATAAATCATTTAATTAATGATAAGGATATAATCAAATCTTATGACTTTATAAAAATCGATATTTTATCAATGAACTTGGATCGCCTAATAGATTATTTATTAGAACAAATTGATAATAAATTCAAAAAACAAGGTATATATACATTAACATCTAAATATTTAATAAGTTATTTTAACAATTCACAATATGGAAGCTTTTTATCTAAGTTTTTGAGTATTGACAACTCTTACTCTAGTTTAATTAATGATATAACAAGACAGTTTAATCAATTAAATAGAGGAATAATTGTTATATATGAAGATATTGATAGAATAGATGATTTATGTTTACTCAAAAAGATTTTTTATATTTCTGAAAGATTAGCTAACAATAGTGATAGTAAGATTAAATTTATTTATCAATATAATTCATTAGAACTATCCAAAAGAGGGTTAGATAAACTTTACCTACAAAAGTATATTCCATATCATATACGGTTGACACATTTATCATTTGAAGAGATATGGGATAGTATCATTGAGAGTAATCATGAAAAATATAAAGACCTTACTCAATTAAAATTCAAAGTTTTAAGAATCGCAGAGAATCCTTTTTATATTACTAATGATATGGATGAGTTTTTACGCATTATAGAAATTGCGGAATTTAAAAGAGAAAACTATACTATAAGAAATATAGAGTCTTTTATGAATCTATTATTATTAAATATAACTTTAATTAATGATAATTCCTTAATGTTGAGACTCCTTTATTTAAAAATATTTTGTTCCGATTTTTATTGTAATATCTCAACATTTAAAGATCTAAATAATAATTTTGTGATTGAAGATAATAGTGAGTATATTTTACTATCATCTCTACCAATTTTTATGGAAGCTAATAATGAAATTGGTAATTATATTATCAGTAATCAACCTAACAATTTTTATTATAAATTCTCTTATAAAACTAAGCGGTTAAATTTTCAAGCCTTACTTTCCTATTGTATTCTTAATATATTTAAACTTAAATATATATTTAAAAATACTGATGACAAGAATAGTAAAATAAATGAAAAGTTCGTAGAATATAAAAGATTTGAAAGAGAACTCTATTATTTAATAGAAGTGGGGTACGATCTTCATGATGAATATTATAAATTAGCGGATGTTCTTTCTAAAAAACTTGATAATATTAAATCTTGCAAAGAGTTTGAGTTAATTTTAAATAATATTAGATGGAAAGGTCTTCCAAGTGGTGATAATGAGGCTGGAAGGCTAATATCTATTGGATTTGGGAAATGGGATATATGTTTTATAGCATTTCGTGATTTTTCATGTTCAATGGATAAATACTTATATTACCAGTCTAAGATTATTGATTTCTTCTTTAATTGTATTAGTGAAGATGACAATCTAGAAGATGTTTTTCGTGTATTAAATATATTTTTAAATAACTCAAGGTTAAAATTCTTACAAAAACAATTTATTGAGTTACTTAAACATTTTTTATGTATGTCTATTAAAAGTTTTGAGGTTGGTGAAAACTATCAATTGTTTAAACAATATATCTATAATGCTTTTATTTTATTCTCATATATTAATCGTGATAATATTCGTTTAGATGATTTTATTAATTTGGACAGTGAGTTATCTATTGATTTTATTAATTACTTAGATAATGTGGAGATAAAATTGTATGAAAATAGATCTAACTTAAAATTAGATTTTTCTCCATATATTAATTCAATAGATACTATAAAAGAATTTATTAGAAAAATTATAGAGATAAACAAAAATTCTTATAAAACTGATCCTGAATCTTTTGCAAATCTATCTTCTGATGTTAACTTGGTAAAACCGTTTTCACAGAATTATATAAATAACATGCTTTATTCAATAAGAGATATAATATCAATATTAGAAAAGAGTAAAAAGAGATAGTTGTTATATATTGGTGGAAATATAGAAGTGATAATCTTAAATTAACTTGACTTTATATTAGTATGGTATAAATGTGAAATGTTAAGAATCATATTAGTTAATGGTATATAATAATCTATCAATAATTACTTTTTTGTATAATTAATATATTTGTTAAGAATAGATAGCTGATTTAGTCTAAGATAAGTTGCTATAAGAGAAATAATTGATTAGTCCGTCGCTTATTGATATGTACCCCCTTTACTGGACAACCAGTAAAGGAGGTATTTTCATGAGATATAGTTATGAATTTAAAAGAAAAGCAATCAAATTGTTTTACCAAGAGGAATGACCTGAGACACCTTAAGGTATGACGACTGATACATTCCATAGACTAGGGACTGGATAAACTAGAACAATTCCATGGTCCGGATATTAATAAATTTCGAGAGATTAATAAGTATTGGTCTCCAAAGGAAAAATATGAGTTAGTATACCGAGATCTTTCTGGTCAAGGTTTAAGATCAGTAGCCATTACAGCTAGTATTAATTCTGGACAACTGCATCAATGGGTTCATAAATACAAAACTTTGGGATACAATGGTCTTATTAATAAACCTAAAGGGGGACCAACAAAGGATTACAAAATGAAAGTACCAAAGAAGATCTTACCTTAAAAAATGAATGAGAGTGTATACGAAGAACTCATTCGTTTACGTGCTGAAATTGCTTATATTAAAGCTGAAAATGAAATCATAAAAAAAGAGAGTGCCTTGAGAAAAGAAAAAGAGACTGCGCGATTTAAGGCGAAAAAGCAGCGATTATTAAAACGCTCCGCCAGCAAGGCTATCAACTAAAGTATCTTCTAAAAACTATGCCAATGCCTAAATCTACCTATTATTTTGAGCTCTCTAAAGTAGATCTTGTAGATAGAAGAAATACACAATTAAAAGACGGAATTCAAAAGATTTTTACAGAACATAAAGGCCGATATGGTGTACGCCGTGTATACCAAGAGCTTCTTAATCGAGGTTTTGTAGTTAATCATAAACGAGTGCAAAGGCTTATGAATATTATTAGACTCACTGGAAAGCGACCAAAAGAGAAGCATCATTCTTACAAGGGATAAGTCGGTAAAGTAGCAGAAATATTATGAATAGAGATTTTAGTATAACCACACCATTACAAAAGTGGACTACTGATGTATCTCAATTTAACTTCTCTTGGGGAAAATGTTATTTGTTACCTATTTTAGATATGAATACGAATGAGATTGTTGCTTATGACTTAGCATTAAAGTCTAACTTAGAGCAAGTTTCTCGTATGCTAGAGAAAGCCTTTAAGATATTTACTAATCTTTCTAGATTATTCTTCCACTCTGATTAAGGATGGCAATATCAACATAATTTTTTTAGGAATGTACTTAAAGAATATGGCATTATTTAGTCTATGCCTAGAAAAGGAAATTGTTATGATAACTCTGTGATGGAAACCTTTTTTGGTGGATTGAAAACAGAAATATATTATGGTTTTGAAAAGAAGTATTCATCATTTAACGCTTTTGCAGCATCGATAGAAGAATATATTAATTATTATAACAACAGAAAGATTCAGAAAAAAACAAAATGGATGCCTCTGTAAAATATAGGGAAGCATTTATGTGTTTAGTCTAGTAAATAATATATGGTCAGGAAAATGGGTACATATCAAAAAAATCGGGATGGATATAGTTTATAGAAATAATTTTGTCAGAGAGGAAACGATATGTTGGATAAGCAAGCAAGGAATAAAAAAACAAAAATTGGAGAAATAGCAGTGGACACAGGTTCTGGTAGTATGTCCTACAATCGTTTTGAAATGCAAGTAAGCCAAATATTACATATGGCTATAGAAATCTTTGATAATTTAGATTATTTATTTGTATTGGACTATTATGACGATATAACTATATTCGATAAAGAAAATGATCCTGAAATGGTCAGTTATTTTCAGATGAAAACAAACGAAGAGTCTATTAGCATTAATACAGCAATAACAAAAGACTGGCTGGTTAAAATGTATGCTCAGTTAGATAATACAGATTGGTTTGTCAAAGAATTGGGGTTAATAACAAATTGCCCATTAGTGGTTTCTGTTACAACAAAAAAAGATAACGGAAAGAATGAAAAGCAAAGAAAACTTTTCACTTCAGAGAAAACACCTTTTATGGAATTTAATCCAGTAACAATAAGTAAAATTAAAGAAGATATTGCGAAGAAAAAAGGAGTAGACGTAGAAAGTGTGGATTTGAACAAATTTTTTCACATTAGGACAACTCTCTCAATTCCAAGCCATAGAGAAATTGTAGAACAAGAGATGGGGGATTTTTTACATAGTAAGTATCCACGAATTACTATGGATTCGGTAAAAGCCATTTTTGGGGCAATGATGGATATCTTGACTAGACGGCAACAATATGAATTATTAGATGATTCAGCATCTTTTTCGGAAGTCAGAAATAAGAAGGGAGTATCCAAGGGAGACTTTGAACGAGTTATTGAGGAAGCGATGTTGATTTCAATACCTACTTTTGAAGAAATATCAAGGGTACTTAGTTTTCAAGAGGATGTTAAGTATAAAGCATCTTATGAATACACGCTAATATTATCAGATGCTCAGACAAAATCAGAGACCTTTATAAGCCTGTTTACAAAGGTTAGAACCATGATGAAAGAGAATAAAAGAGAAACAGAGAAGCCATTTAAACAATACACGGAAAAGTTGTGTAAGAGACTATATTCTGTTCATCCTGATATTGAGCTTATATACAATAAAACATACATATCAATACTGATAGCGAGTATTACAATCGGTGAAATGAGGAGATTATGATGAAGGAGATGTATTTTGATAATATATTAATTGCAGATATTGTAGAAAAAACAGCACATTTTCACAAATTTGAAAAGGGGTTTAATGTTGTAACAAGCCAAGATAATCATGTGGGAAAATCCTCTCTTTTGAAATCATTGTATTTTGCTATGGGTGCAGAAGTAGACTTTGACAATGTATGGAATAAAAACACCAAACTTTATGTAGTTGAATTTTACATTGATGAAATAAAATTTAGTGTGGCGAGATGGCAGAAAGCATTTGCTCTTTTTAGAGAGACAGAACTTATTTTGACAACAAAAAGTGTGTCCAGAGATTTGGCTAGAAAATTTGAAAAAATATTTTCGTTTGCTGTCTATATGGCAAATAAAAAAACAAATAGAATTGAACTTGCGCCACCAGCATTTACTTTTATGCCATACTACATTGACCAAGATAGAGGCTGGAGTGGTTTATATGAGAGTTTTTCAAATATAGATCAATATAAAAAGTCTGACCGGACTAAGTCTCTCTATTATCATTTAGGAATATATACACGTTCAACTGTGGAATTAATGGCTAAAAGAGATACCCTAAAAGACAAGATAGAGCATTTAAAAGCGGAAGAAGAGAAAAGTAGAATTACTATAGAATCGTTATACGCAGAAATACAGAATTTACTTCCTGCTGACTCTATAGAAGAATTAGAAAGAAATTTGATAATTCCTAAAGAACGGATTTCATTATTAGTAAGTAGGATTGGAGAAACTAGAAATAAAATACAGAGTTTGGAAACTGCTTTATATCAACATGAACACCAATTAGAAGTTATACAAGAATACAGAAAAATTAAAGATGGTGTTAGTGTGTGTGAAGATCGAGATAAAATACATATATGTCCAAAATGTGGATATTCTTTTGATGAGGAAATATATAGCATCGTCCGCTCAAATTATAATCTTCAAAATGAAGATTATATGTATAAACAGATTGAACAAATAATATCTTCCATAGCATCGGAATTAGAAAAGTATAAAGAAAGTTATGTTAGTTTGATGGATGAACTCAAGCAGCAGGAGCAAGCATATGATGAAAAACAAGATTCGTATGAAGTGTATTTGCGGCAGAGAGGCTTACAGGATTCAGTTAGACATTTTACAGAACAGCTTGGTGAGAATGTTTATGAACAGGAGGAGCATGGAAAGGAAATTAAGGAGATAGATAAAGAACTTAGAAAGTTGCCTAATAAGAAAGAGGTTGAGGAAAATTATATTGAAAATGTTCGTCTCAATATTATAAAGTTGGATGCGTGGAATTCTGCATATGAAGGGAATATAAAGTTGCTTAAGCCAATAAAAGCACAAGGTACTTTAGAGAATAAAATCATATTGGCGCAGATGATAGGTTTGTTCCAAACAATGCAGTATTTTAGGACAAATACCATATTGTTTCCTTTTGTTGTAGATTCACCTCGTGCAAAGGAAGCAAGCCATACAAGTAGCAAAGATATATTAAAATTAATTTTTGAAATGGATAATTTACCACAAGTTATTCTGGCTACGATGGACTATAGTGACTTTGAAAATGAAATGAAGAGAAGGGCTAAAGTTACAGTACTCTCTGAGAAAAGAAAACTGCTAAATGGTGATACATATAGAGAATATCAAAGTGTGATAGAAGAATTACAAGAGTTATTAAGTAGTTTCTAAAAGTGTATATAGTAGCAAGTAGATATGTTTCCTGTTACGATCGAGAGGACGGCGTTGGATCAAGTCGGTCGAAGCGATAGGCGAAAGACATTAATGCTATCCTCTCGTGCCATGTCGAAACTGTGGCTTTGCTTACTAGGAACGAAGTGACGCAGTGAGTATAGGTATATGTTTTGAAGGTCTAAGAATTTGAGCTTATATCGATTTCTAGAAATTTTGATTTGAAATCATTATTATTAATTAAGGTCGTTAAATAATTAAATTTTAAGCATAAATATGGATTGATTAAGCTTTGTATTTTATATAAAATTTAGCAATTATAGTTTTTAGGGAGTGGGCTATGGAGCTACTTTTAAATAATATTTTGAATCTAACAGAACAACAGATAAGTAATTCTAAAATCGAGTTTAATATGAATATTGGGAGAGGTGGAATGCCTTTCATTGATAGATGGTTAAAGTGTAGTGAAACTGAGCGTATATCTGGTATTTGTAAAAGTTGTTCTTTTTGGGGATGGTATGGTGAGCAGCGAAATTTTTCTCCAGGTCAATGGGCATTTAGTTTTTTAAGAATTAATGAAGATGAATGGCTATTAATTTCCGCAGGTGAGATTATAGGTACACCTAAAAATGATTGGGCTTCTTATAAAGTTTTAAATCAATATAAACCATTTTTCGGTAGGTTAGTTATTAGATGTAAAAAAGGTAATACATTTTCTAGATATGTATTTAATTTAGATAGATATATTAATAAGGCTGCTGTGAAAGAAATCTTACCTTGTATTTATAGTGGTGAAATCTTTGAAGGCTATGATAAGGTTCACTTACCTTATTATAGGTTAGTTGATATTTTTTCTGGTAAAATTCTTCCCACCTATTATGAAGCGCTAAAAAAAGTAATAGGCGTTTATTGTTTGACGGATACCTTTACTGGGAAATTGTATATTGGATCTGCTACGGGCGAAAATGGTGTTGCACAAAGATGGGGAAATTATTTGGCATCAAAACATGGAGGCAATAAAAAACTTATAGCTCTTTATAATAAAGAAGGCAAAGAATATTTTGAAACTAATTTTACATTTACTATTTTAGAGTATTTTGGACAATCTTATGATCCAATAAAGGTTATAGAGCGAGAACAATATTGGAAACATTGTTTAGATACAATTAAAAATGGCTATAATGATAATTAAATAAAACGAAGGGCTTTGTTTTATTTAGTATTTAAACTACAATAGAAAAATAGAACTCTTGTAGTTAAAGAGGAATTTTCTATGAGAATAAAATTAGATATTGATGAGATAATGTACCAATTGAGTAAGTGGAGACCAATATTTCATTCAGAAGCTGATTTTCAGTTTAGTTTGGCATGGATGATTAAAGAGCAATATCCAAACTGTGATATCAGACTAGAGTTTGTACCTGAATTTAATCCCAATTTACATCTCGATATTCTCGTTATATTAGATGGTAAATGGATTCCTATTGAGCTTAAATATACGACAAAAAAATGTATTAAAATCATAAATAATGAAGTATATGTGTTGAAGGAGCAAGGTGCTAAGGACCAAGGTTGTTATAACTATTTAAAAGATATAATGCGTATAGAGGAATTTAGAGATAAGAGTGATAAATTTATTGAAGGTTATACGATTAAGATAACTAGTGAGATGTCTTATTTAAAACCGCCCATAAAAACAAATTGTACATACGCTGAATTTTCTATTAATGATAATTCTATTAAAACAGGATGCATGAATTGGTCCGATAACACAGGAAAAGGAACAATGCGTGGAATGGAAGCACCTATAGTATTAAACAGTATATATCCTATACATTGGAAAGAATACTCTAAAGTTGATGATACTAATAGTGGTACTTTTATGTATCTTGTTAACACAGTAACTAAAGATAAGAAATAGAAAGTAATATACATTTATGATCATAGAAAAAGCAATTATAGAACAATATGAAGCTGTTAGATCTTTTTATCATTTCCTTATAGATGGATTACAAGACTCTATTTACGATATAGGTTGGAAAAAGGATATTTATCCTGAGCCTGAATATTTAATGTCTTCAATTATTAAAGGCGAATTATTTATAGGCTTAATTGATAATAATATTATGGCAGCTATGATTATTAACCATGAATCAAATGAAGGATATCAGAATATTGACTGGCCCACAAAAGCCAATGTAGATGAAGTTATGGGCATTCATGCTCTTGGAGTTCATCCTCAATACTCTGGATATGGTTATGCTAAAGAATTAGTTGGATTTGCCATTAAATATGCTAAAGAAAATAACCAAAAAGCAATACGCCTTGATGTCCTTAAAGGCAATGTTTCTGCTGAGAAGCTATATTCTAGTATGGGGTTCAAGTATCTTTGTACATTACCCATGTATTATGAGGATACAGGCTTAACAGATTATGAGCTATACGAACTTAGTTTATAAGTTATCTACAAGAGAAATAATAGTTAAGCCCTTCGCTTATGCGAGGGGCTTTTACTATACACTCATACTTATAAATGTAATATAATGTAATTAGTGATAATCATTTTAAAAATATAGTTCATGGGAGAGAGACATGATACAGTTAAAAGATTTAGGTACATTTGAATCAGTGCCTCATATCGTAACAGATATTGTAACAGGAAATATTAGCGCGTTAGAAAATGCATTAGCCAATGGTTGGAATATTAATCAACCTATAGAAATTGGTGAGTATAGTGAGCATACACCCTTAGAATTAGCTTTGGTTATGTGTTGCTTGCCAAGTATTCAATGGTTAGTGGAGAATGGCGCTGAGCTTAACGATGAGGAAAACCCAAGTTTCTTATTAGCTGTACGGTATTGTAATAAAGAGATTATAGACTATGTTGTGGCTCATGGTGCTAATGTTCATGCTTTAAACCGTGTGAAAGTAGATGTTTTTCAAGCTGCCTTATATGGTAAGCAATATAAGCACTTACAGATAATTCATGACTTAGGCCATACAGTTCAGAAATATGGTGGTCCAGCTTTTAGAAATGCTATTACAGATAGAAATTATGAGGTCCTAGATTTCTTTATCAATCATGGTGTAGATATTAATTACAATAAACCAGATTCTGTATATCCTTTTAAGCCAACTCCACTATGTGTAGCTGCTCGGTACGTAGATTTAAAAATGTGCAAATACTTGGTAGAACATGGCGCAGATGTGACTATCACGGAAAAGGATGGCATGCGTCCCTATAGCATTGCTGTTGAAAAGGGCGATATGGAAATGGCTGAGTATTTTAAAAATCTAGAACCAGCTGAGTATCATGATTTACAGAATAAAATGGATCAATTAAAATCATTTAAACTACCAAAGGCGTTAGTATTATTTTTAGAGGGAGATAATCTCTACTTTGAATTGCCAGATTCTGATTTTATATCCATAGAATTTTTCCCTCTAATTGATACAATTCCATTTAAAGTAGGTCGTCGTAACCTATTGCGTTTATCTAAAGAGCTAGGCGAGTATAATGATTGGCAAATTGTATGGGATCCTAAATCTAAAAAGATTGGTTGTTATGATACCGAGTATCAGGAGCTACGTGAACTCTGTAAGTTTGATGAGTTTATGGTAGATATGGCAGGTCAATTAGAAAACTTATTCTAATGTATATCGTAAAGGAGAGGCGATACATATGATAGATACTTTTGAGAAAACATATACAGATTGGTCCATTGATGTAGGTGACTATAAGTATGAAGGAATTACCTTGAATGAGGTTGAGCAAAATCTCTACGCTATTGAGGATCAAGAACAGGATTTTGTAGTTATATCACCATCAAATGCAATCTCAATAGATACTAAAAAGTATAATTTTGTACAAGTTTGTAGTGATCAAGATACTGATTTATTACATATAGAGCTTAGTGTAACTAATGATGGTGAGCAGGGTGCCATCATATATGGTAAAAATGAGCTGGGCCATCAAGAGGTATTACAGATTATAGAAGAATTTATTGTACATCATAAGGTACCATCGTTAGATGATTGGGAAATCGTACTAGATTTAAGACCGAAGATGGAAAGCTATGTAAAGGGTACAAACGATGACTAATCCTGTAATGTATGATGAACAGTTAAGGCAATATACCATATCCTACGAAGGAATACAGTTTTGCTGGGATGAGAAACCAACAGATGCTAATTTAGATACGGCAAAGCTATTAGCTGTTAATTACCATAAAAATATAGATGCAATTGTAACTTTCATTTATAACGAAATACAAGATTGGTATGGAGATGTAACTATTGATGACATGAAAACACGTATTGGTATGCCTATTATTGAACCAGAACGTGATGCTGTGACCTATTGTGAGCAAACCTTTGATGATACCCATATCTTTTCTTTTACATTTTGGGATGATGAATTCAAAGATTTACATTATTTTGCCATAGATGGATGATATATTTTCCATGATTTTGCTAGTATGACTTATATGTGGAGTCTATTATGTTATATACACCTAATAACATTTTGTATAAGTATATTCGCTATCGATTTAGACGGATTCAGATTCAGTGCAATATGTTATATGAAATAGCACCAGAGGAAGAAGATGAGATTTGTCGTAATCTATTAAAAAAGAGAGCGAAGATATTAATTCCAACTGGCATATTATATTTTTTGCTTTTTGGGGTTATCTTCGCTTGGCTAGTAGGAACAAGTGAGGAATTAAATCCCTTAATGCGATGGGAATTAAGAGTCATAGACTATGTGATACCCATTTTAAATACCATAGATATTAAGTGGTATGCATATCCTCTAGATCTATTATGGGTAGCAATTATATTAGCGCCTATAGCGATTATAAATGCATCTCCTTATATCATTTTTTCTTATATTGTAGATACTATATTGATACAACATGAGGTAAAAGCTTTAATTAAAGAATATTCCATTTATGAGTAATTATGTGGTTAGATTATATCCATTTGGCTAGGAGAGAGTATTATGAGTGATCTAAAAGACTTTAATTGGACTGGATTTTGGAACGATGTTGATTATGCATTTGAATCCTATATAGGTAAACCTGTTACCGATGACGATATTAAAGATGCTGAATCAGAATTAGGATATACATTGCCTGTAGCATATATTGAGCTACTTAAAAAACATAATGGTGGTGTGGTAAAGAAAAATTGTTTTATTAACGATGATGACGATTGTGTATACGTAACAGGTATATATGGCATCGATAGTGGTAAGAAATACTCTCTTTTAGGTGAGATGGGGAATGAATTTTGGATTTCGAAATGTAAATATCCTCCTATCGGTGTCGTTGTAGCCGATACGATTTCTGGTGGGCATGATATGATTTTCCTTGATTATCGTGAGTGCGGTCCTACCGGTGAGCCTAAGGTTGTACGTGTAGACCAAGAAGGTGATTACTCAATTACTCTATTAGCAGATAACTTTGGTGACTTTATTAAGAACTTATATATCAGTATAGAAGAGA
>ERZ1108167.557-NODE-557-length-13315-cov-5.829186_pt1 | contig 13315 bp, 10 predicted proteins | sample MGYA00403703_ERZ1108167 | MGnify/ENA primary metagenome ERZ1108167 (study PRJEB35170, sample SAMEA104062411) | human gut metagenome | biome: human gut; feature: human-associated habitat; material: faeces | place: Denmark | collected 2012-05-11 ...
TCCTCGTATTAACACTTACATCGATACGTCAAATGATCGTTGAAGGCATCCCAGCCTCCATGAAGGTTGCCATTACCGTTGGTATCGGCCTCTTCATCGCTATCATCGGCTTAAAGTTATCCGGCTTGATGGCTATCTCCATTAGTTTGTCTCCAAACTCCTTAGGTCAAGTTGTGCAAACGCACGGTAATTTAGTGCCCCCTGCGTCCGAATCGCTCTTAACGCTTGGTAATTTGCACAGTGGCGAAACATTGTTAGCACTATTCAGCCTCATCTTTACAGCTCTATTGATGGCTCGTAAAATTCAAGGTTCTCTCTTGATTGGTGTGGCAGTAACAACAATTCTTTCCTATGCTACTGGCCTTTCCACAATGCCTGAGAACTTCACTGTATTAGCAGTTCCTGATTTCTCTAAAGCAGCATTCCTTCAACTAGATATTCCTGGTGCACTCCATATGGGCTTAATCACGATTATCTTCTCCTTCACCTTCGTAGAATTGTTCGACTCCATGGGTACTTTGATTGGTACTGCTACAGAGGCGAAAATTGCAGATCCTAAATCTGGTAAATTCCCAGGTCTTGGTAAAGCGATGACTGTCGATGCTATCGGCGTTAGTGCTGGCGCATTGCTCGGTACTTCTACGATTACTGCCTTTGTTGAAAGTGCAGCAGGTGTAGGTGCTGGTGGCCGTACAGGCTTAACGGCGGTCACAACAGGCGTATTATTCTTAATTTGCTTGTTCTTGGCTCCTATCGTATCCTTGGTGCCAAACGCAGCCACATCTCCTGTGCTTATCATCGTTGGTGCCCTCATGTTAGGCGCTATCCGCAATATCGACTTCGATGATTGGACAGAAGGCTTCCCTGCATACCTAGTTATCGTTTTGATGCCTTTCACATATAGCATCGCTAACGGTATCTCTGCAGGTCTCGTTGCATACCCTCTACTCAAGATCATTTCTGGTCGTGCCAAAGAGGTTAACTGGATTATGTACGTATTGGCGGTACTCGTTATCATCCGTTACGTATTCTTCTAATTAACGTATGCTCATAATTAAGCTATTGTGAAAGCTAACATTCGGTTGTTATCATCACTAATACGCTAAGAACAAAATATATTTAAAATGCCAAAAGCATAATATATGTAAATTACATATACTAAGAGAACCTATCTCCGAAGATATTAGTAAATATCTAGGAGATAGGTTCTTCTTATTATGTACTGATTTTGCTAAATGCTAATGCTCTATGATAGCAAAAATCGTACTATACATTCTTATTACGGTTTACCATTAACGAGTCGTTTTTACACCAATTAAGTCTGTACGACTTGGATCGATATCTTTTAACGGCACTACATGATCTCTATAAAAATCTGCTTCAGATGCTTTCACAGGCACTTGGAAGAACAAGAAATACGCCATATTATCCTTGTACCACGTAACACTGCGTACTAAGCCCTTATCTACATCCCCTGTATAGTGAACCTCCCCTATTGGAGTAGAGTCGCTCCAATGTACGTCATGATACTCCATTGGGATATATTCTTCAGGCCGTACAGTATCCATAGAGTAGCTCATGCGGAAGACCATCGTATGAGTTACCCAACGGCCACTGCGTTCTTGATACTCTTCACCTTGCTTCCAATATACAGTTTCTAATACATCATTGTCATAAAAATGTGTAGCATAGTATGTATAGCCAAGCGGTAAATAACTTGGTACAGATACGTCATAGGACACCTTATGAGATGCATCGATTACACCGCTAGGTAGACCGATGGTTTTGCTGGTAAGTATAGGCCACACAGAATTCGTATGTGTACGCAATGGCAACCCAATCGTTTCATAAGGAGGCCAATCTATTTCAACCTTTTGTTTAACAGGTTCTTCAATATGTTGCTCATCATTGCGGTCACCACGTAGTCGAGTATCATCAGCGGCTACGTTACTCAAAGGACCTACAGAGTCTACAATTTTGCTTACAAAGTTTGGGTTTCTTGAAGAAGCAAAGTAAAGCATATGAACTTTATTATCTTTTTCCCAGTAAGCAATTTGAATAGCGTCTTTTCTAGAACCTAACGTATATACAGAAATTCCATTAGGGGTAATAAAGCTAACTGCATCCTTAGCGTTGTAATTTGTCTTTTCTAATATAGGTGTTACCACTGTATCAATAGCCCACCCCATACGATATACAATATCTGTATTAGAGAAGGTTAGCTTCGGACCATATTCTCCATCATGGCCCGTTTCAGTGTATACGATTTCTAATACGTCATGGTCCTTGGCTTTTACATCACGTACTGCATAATCTTTAGGCATATAAGACGGAACTTGTATAGGATAGCCAAATTCCTGCGCGGTACTCTCAATATTAGTTTTAACTAAATCATAATCATCAACTTGATCATACCAACGATAACGATCAGCGAGTTTTTTATTATCATCGATGAGCTCTTTATTATCTACATCTCCTTCAACAGGAACGGTATTACCATTTTTATCTATTAACGGGTATGTAGCACTAACTGGCTGTACGCCAAAGGTGCTTACTGCAGTAGCCATCGCGGCACATAAAACAGCAGATGTTATTAGTTTCTTCATATTCTCTCCTCTTTGAGCGGTTACACACATTTTCGCTTTATTCCAAATAAATTGCTACATGAGCTATCTATTTTTTACAGGCGCCACATGTTCCTTATAGAATTCAGCATCAACTGATTTTACAGATTCTAAGAACAGTAAGGAATATGCCATACCGTCTTTTGTCCACGTAATGCTGCGAATTAGTTGCGCTGCTGGATCCCCGGTGTAAAAGACTTCGCCAGATTCACCTTGTTCAGACCATTCAAAGTCCTTATACTCAGCAGGAACATACGGTACATCTTTTACATCTTCCACTGAATAGCCCATTCTATAAACGAAAATACTACCAGAGTTTCTCTTCCCAACTCGATATGTTTGGGAATTTTTTATAAAATATACAACCTCTAATACATCATTTTTGTCTTGCCGCACTGTATAGATTTCATAACCATAAGGGATATAACTAGGTGCCTTAACTTCATATGGAAGCTTCTGAACTGCCTCTTTTAGTTGTCCCTTAAAAGTATGAGCCTTTTTTGTATTCTCTATAGGCCAATCATGAAAGTGCCACTGTAAGCTATCAATTCTAGGCTCTACATTTTTAAAGTTATGTCCTAGCTTAAGCGTTTTTGTAGATACAGAATTATCTGTATCAGCAGGAGTATCTATAGTTTCTGCTATTGCCATTCCTACAGATAGTACCCCAACAGCGATAACAGCTAAAAGGGACTTATACATTATTTTTCTCATATTTTTTCCTCTTTATAAGCGATTACAAATTCTACCGCTATTACACAATATATTGTTCTAGATACAATTTGTATAACATCAGTTTATCTGCTAAGGAATCATTCGTTCTTTATTATATTCATCAATTGTTTTGTTTGAAATCTTCGTAACCGGATAGTTTCCTAATAATTCATAACGTGAGCTATCTATATTTTTTACAGGTACCACATGTTCCTTATAGAATTCAGCATCAACTGCTTTCACAGGTTCTAAGAAGAATAAGGAGTACGCCATGCCACCTTCCGTCCACGTAATGCTACGGATCAATTGTACTCCTGGCTTACCTGTATAATACACCTTGCCAGATTCACCTTGCTCAGACCACTCATAGTCCTTATACTCTGCAGGAATATACGCTGTATCTCTTACGGTATCCACGGAATAGCCCATTCGATAGGCCATAACATTAGTAATAAATTTTTCCCCAGCCTGATAGATAGGTGCATTTCTTTTGTAATATACAACCTCTAGCACATCATTTCGATCAAGACGTGCTGTATAAAGCTGATATCCAAAAGGTATATAACTAGGTGCCTCAGCCTCATACGGTAATTTCTGAGTAACCTCTGCTATCCCCTTAAAGTTACGAGCACTGTCTTGAGTCATTATAGGCCAGCCTACTAATTGCATTCTTGGTATTTGTATAATTAGAGAAGCATTATTCATGTTTGGCGTAACATTGTTAGACTTAGATGCGGCCTCAGAATGATTAATCGATACAGACTGATCAACAGTATCTGCGGATACATAGCTTATAGATACTAAACCAACAGCTATAGCAGCTAAAATGGATTTACATATTAATTTTTCATATTCTCTCCTCATTAAGCGATTATACGCTTTATATAATGATATATTTCTTTATATATATCAAAAATCCCATTATTATTCTGTTGCTCGTGCTACTTCATAAAACCTTTATAAAATCTATCCTGTAAGTAAGTTCTCCTAATAAGAGAGCTATATTATATTTTTTGCAAAAAAATCCTACTGAACGCTATATCATAATAGAGTTCAATAGGATTGTTGTATCATTATTTAGTTAATGGCGGCATAATAGCATCTTGTTCAAGTTGTCTTCGTCTTTTAGCCGTATAGTCAACAACTTTAATTCGAACTACGCCCACAGAGTTTACCATGGCGTCCGTAAAAGTAAACTCACGACCTGTCTGATGTTTCATCAATACTTGTAAGCCATGAGACTTTTCATCAATAGCCTCTAAATAGGTAGCCTCTCCACGACCCATCACACTAGAGTATACCGAGCTATATTTACATGGTATATCTCCACCTGAAACGAGGGCTTCATCGCTACCATCAATTTCAATAAATACATGTGGATTCGCTTGAATCAAACTAAACTTCTTTCCCTCATAATGGCCATGTACATAGATATAAAGTACCTCATCTATAAATTCATATCCAAAATGTAAGGGCACCACGTAAGGGTAATCACCATCCATCAGACCTAGATGAATGATACGAGTGCTACTTAAAATACCTTTAATTTCATCTATATTGGTAACCATGCGATCTTGTCGTCTCATAATAGCCTCCATCGTTTTACGTAAAATATACTCTATGTATCATTATAGCAAATTTTATAAACCTTTTAAGGCTAAGTATTCTCTTAAAATGAATAATTTCTCTTTTATTCGTATATTAATAATACTATTTTTTCTATATGTCCACTGTATAAATACATTTGACTTTTTACAATAGATACTGTATTATAAGAAAATGGTTTTATAGATTCTATAGATTATAGAGGCTATGGTTATCCATGGCTTTTTATATTTGTAGATAGTTTGTAGAAAAGAGGTCTTTACTATGTCTGATACGCATCAGTTAAAACGAGGTCTTAAGAACCGGCACGTACAATTGCTCGCCATTGGCGGTGCCATTGGTACAGGCTTATTCTTAGGCTCCGGTCGAGCCATTCACTTGGCCGGTCCATCCATTATTTTCGCCTACCTTATTACAGGTATTATCTGCTTCTTCATCATGAGAGCATTAGGCGAATTGTTATTATCCAACTTGAATCACCACTCCTTTATCGATTTCGTCGAGGATTATTTAGGTGATCGAGCTGCCTTTATCACAGGATGGACATACTGGTTCTGTTGGCTTTCACTAGCCATGGCAGACTTGACGGCCGTAGGCCTCTATATGCAGTACTGGATACCGTGGCTGCCACAGTGGATACCAGCCTTGATTGTCCTTGTCGCCTTACTATTAATGAATTTAACAGCTGTAAAATATTTCGGCGAAATGGAGTTTTGGTTTGCCTTGATTAAGGTAATTGCCATTATCTCCCTCATTATTATCGGTATCATCATGATTTTCACAGGCTTTACTACTGATGCGGGTGTCGCCGCCTTTAGTAATATGTGGAACTATGGAGGATGGTTCCCGAACGGAACGATGGGCTTTATCTTATCATTCCAAATGGTTGTATTTGCTTTCACAGGAATCGAGCTTGTAGGTTTGACAGCGGGCGAAACAGAAGATCCTGAAAAGGTTATCCCAATGGCCATCAACAACATTCCATTGCGTATTATTTTATTCTACGTGGGATCTTTAGCCATTATCATGAGTATTTACCCTTGGACGGCTGTTAATCCATCTGCTAGTCCATTTGTAGCCGTATTTACCGCTGTTGGTATCGCCGCCGCTGCAGGCATCGTAAACTTCGTGGTACTCACCTCTGCTGCGTCTGCTACAAACTCTGGTATCTTTAGTACAGGCCGTATGATTTATGCCCTTGCTAAACGCGGTCACGCACCAAGCTCTATGCGTCGCTTAACGCACAGCAGCGTACCGTACCAAGCGACGATTTTCTCTGCAGCCGTATTATTGATTACAGTTGTACTTAACTACGTAATGCCTGAAGCAGTATTCGTTATGATTACATCTATCTCTACCTTCTGCTTCATCTTTATTTGGGCCATGATGGTTATTTGTCACCTCAAATATCGCAAGAAAAACCCTGAATTAGCGGCACAATCTAAATTCAAAATGCCACTATATCCCGTAATGAATTACGTGATTCTCGGCTTCTTCGTTTTCGTTCTAGCTATTCTAGCGCTAAATGAAGATACGCGAATCGCCCTCTTGTTCACACCAATTTGGTTCGTTATCCTTTGGGCCTTCTACTCCATGCTTAACACGGACGATGAAGATGCTCTTGGAGAAGAACTGATTGAGATGGCTGGCGTAAAAGAAATTTACAAAAAACCGAAAAAAGACGACTCTGATGACTACGTAATCTAATAAAAGTCGATTACATAAGTTAATAAAAGATATCTACGTAACATAACAAAGAGCCCGTGCATAGCACGGGCTCTTCTTTTACTTCATAGTAGGGAAGTTTTGTTGTTCATATTGTTGTTGATAAGCCGGAAGATTGCTTGTATCTTCATCGTAGTTAAAGATAGTTTTACTGCGATATCCACCTTGCGTAATGATGATATCGATAGAGGACGGTACCTCTTGACCAGTACGCTCTAAATGGTTAACTAGTTCTTGTAAAGCTTCAGCTTGACGCAAAGAACCTGTCATGTATTTACCTTTAGATAAACCTGTATTTCTAATCACTTGACCATTATGTACTTGGCCTCTATTATCTACATAATAGAAACGTACAGCTGCCTTATCTCCCGTAGGCACTGCTTTAACATAAATAGTTTTCCAGTTCTTTTTAACCATAGCTTTAGTAGCGTCTGCCAATTTATTAGACAAACGTTGTGTTTCTTTATTAGTGGCTTTGGATACACCATTTACCTGTTGAATTTCATCATTCATAGGCATTTCAATAAGTGATACCGCCGGATCTTGTTGTACCTTTTTAGCCTCTGCAGGCTGAACCGCCAACACACCAACGGCCGCCATTACAGCTAACGTTGTAAGAGCAAATTTCTTCATTATATCTCTCCTTAGATAGGTTACACTAAAACAAATTATATTTTATACAACAAATTACATTATATGTATTATATCACTTTATATCAAGTCATTCTTCTTTTCAAAACTAGTACTCTTGATTATTTGATTCCATCACAACATAGAATCACCTCGCTTATGTATAGTATAACTAAATCTCTAATCTAATAAAAGAAAAGGCTTCAACCAATGCTCGACAAAACGTATTCTGTCGATGATGGATTGAAGCCTTTATTTTATACTATTAGTTACTAAAATCAGTATCTACAATAGCAAATTGTGTATATTCAGGGCAGCGTTTTTGCATTTCTGCTTTAATTTTTTCTAATGTGCCATGCGGATCTTCTTCGTCAAAGTCAAAGATAATATCGTAGTAAATAACCTTCTTTTCTTCTTGTACGTAGAAGGCATGTACTTGTACTACATGTGTATATAGACTTACAACTTGGTCGAGAGCTTGTCTTACTTCAAGCACTTCTAAACTTGGTTGGTTTTCAGCATATACACCAACGGTCATAGCAATACCAAATTTTTTATAAAGATGAACGGCGATACTTTTTGTTAGTGGATGAATATCTGCCATAGTCATCGTATCTGGCACTGTAATATGAACAGATCCAATTGTCTCACCAGGACCATAACTATTTAACACTAAATCATATACACCGCCCACATTTGGATGTTGAGCGATAGTTTCTTTAATTTCACGAACTAAGTTATCATCTGCACGAACGCCAAGCAAGTGATTATACATTTCTTTTAAAATGTCATAAGCAGCTTTCAAAATTAAAATAGAGATAGCGGCCCCTACATAACCTTGAATGTCAAAGTCAAAGAAGAATACTAACGCTGCAGATACTAATGTAGCAAAGGTAATCACTGCATCAAAGAGGGCATCGATACCAGACGCTACGAGCGCATCAGATTTGTATTTCTCGCCTTGTGCCTTAATATAACGGCCCATCACTACTTTCACAATGATAGCAACAGCGATAATCGCCAAGCTCGGAATATCAAAGGTAGATACTTCAGGATGAATAATTTTTTCTATGGATTCCTTGAGGGATCCAATGCCTGCACCAAGGATGATGAAAGCAATGGCCATGGTAGTCATATATTCGATACGACCATGACCAAACGGATGCTCCTTATCGGCACCCTTAGCTGCTAATTTTGTACCAACAATGGTCAATACAGAGGACAAAACGTCTGTTAAATTGTTTACCGCATCAAGGATGATGGCGATAGAGTTAGACGCAAGGCCTACAATCATTTTAAAAATAACGAGAACGACGTTACCTATAATACCTTTTATACTAGCAAGCGTAATCCCCCGATTACGTGCTGCACTATTTTCTTGTAAAATCATATTAAACTACACCTCTTACATTCAATTCACTAAGCTATAAATCGAAGCCTATCGATTTATTTACATTCCTATTATAGCTTATTGATTATCATTTGTCATTATATTTTTTGAAAAATTTTTATAAAATCGTTGATTTTACTGAGTTATCAATGATTCTCATTTCTCAATTAAAATATTTGATGTATTGTGACTTCACAATCTATAGTGTAGATCTATTGTTAACAAATTACTATCTAATTATTAATACGTAATATATATTACGCACTTTTTGATACTTACCTAGTGATAAGTGTGAAAGTAATTAGAGGTAATTATGCGGTAACCGTAATACGCTCGCTTGTGCGCATGTGTGTAAATACAACCTTTTGGGCACGCAATTGGAACGGCCGCCCCGTTGGTTGTGCGCCATATAAGGTATCCCCTACGAGAGGGTGACCTATATGGCTGAAAGCCACACGAATTTGATGTGTTTTTCCTGTGTACAAACGGACTAAAACCTCTGTATATCCACATTCTTGGGAGTTATACACAGATTTGTCCACATTTTGACCACTTTTATCCACATCTGATAGTTCTATATCCACATTTTTTGATACTATATCCACAGAATTTTTAGACTTATTCACAGACTTATCCACAGGCTGTGATTGATGTCTACATAGGACGGAATAATCTGTACGAGTCTCTTTTCCTTTAGGATTTACTTCGTAATGAATCCCATCAGCACTGCGTTCCATAGATAATACCAAAGACTCCTCGTCAACTTCTACGATGCCTTCCACAGTAGCCATATACCACTTTTCAAAGGTATTATCATCCATTTGCTGTTGATAAAGACTTTGAGCTAAGCCACTTTTAGCAATCACAATACAACCCGTTGTATCTCTATCTAAGCGATTCAAGAAACGTACCTTTCGCTTAATGCCATGTTCTTTAAAGTAGTAAGCCACACCATTGGCAAGGGATACTTGGTCTTTGGAGTTTACTGTCACACTAGCCGGCTTATCCACAATGAGCAGATCATCATCTTCATATAAGATATGTAGATTCATTTCAATTGGTTCGTAATCTATTTTTTCCTTCGCCATGGCAATCCAAATCTCGTCACCTTCGGAGATAACATCCTTTGGCGTCGCCTTATGTCCGTTGATGTGGATTAGTTTTTCCTCAAATAACTTTACTAAGGATTTACGAGGATATTTTGTATCTAATACTTCACCTAATGTAACATCCTGTTTTTCACTACGTGCAGCGTCTATATCTGCGGCAGTTACGGTCCACAAAATATCATCGAGACGATGTGTTTTTCTCGCCATTAGTATCTCCTTTCTACGAGTTCATTGTCTCGTGGCATATAGTTCAGTAGCGAGCTTGGTTGAACCGCTCGGCCACGTATATTGGTTTGTTCAAAGGTAATAGTCAGCTCTTGCTTAGGGCGCGTTATAGCCACATAGAACAAGCGCTTTTCTTCGTCTTCACGCCCTTCTGCAATGGCAAACGGGCTTGGGAAGGTACCTTCGTTGAGGCCTGCTAGGAATACATGGTCAAACTCGCTCCCCTTTGCTTGATGGATGGTAATGATAGGAATGCGATCTTCGTTTCGTACCTGTTGAGCTGGCTCACCTGCGGTAAGGGCCGCCATCTGCAAGATTTGATTTAATCGAGCTAAACCAGCTGGACCCTCATAGGCAGCATCTAATTTTTCCATAATGCGATACAAATCGCGTATATGCTCTACCTTCGCCGCTTCCCCATGGGATTTATAGTATTCTAGAACCCCCATTTGATTCATTATATACGCCAATAACTTCGTTGGTAATTCCGCATAGGCCTTTCTACGCAACGTTGCCATTTGGGACGCAATATTGGTGAAAGCAGCCTTATACTTATTGATTGCCACCATACGACCAGTTGTTGTAGGCACGATATTTTCTTTTACTGCATGAATTAAAAGCTGTGCAGTGGCCAAGATATCGTCCATCGCATTGTGCGTAGGCTCATGATTGATAGGAAACTCTGACGCTAGGAAGCCCAATTTATGGTTTGGCAAATTAGGATAGAAGCGACGGTAAATATCGAGTGTATCATAAATAGCCTTGAACTCTGGATTACCTAAATTATGGCGCGCCAATTCATTAGTAAAGATGGTCACGTCATAATTTACATTGTGGCCTACAATAATTGCATTCTTGGAGAATTCCTTAAAGGCTTGTAGCACTATAGCTGGCTCTTCGCCGTGTTCTTGTAAATACGCATCAGAGAAGCCGTGCACCTCTTCGGATTGCCCCACAGGTACGCCGGGGTTAATAAAGCGTTCAAAGGTTTCTAGGACCTGTCCCTTTTCATCGATGCGGATAGCCGCAATTTGAATGATACGATCCTGGGACGTATCGGTACCGGTACTTTCGACGTCATACACCACGACCTCATGATGTTCTAAACCACTGACGAGCTTCGCATAAGGCTCTGCCTCAAAGATAGGCATATCCATAAAGTCCGTCAATTTTAATCCTACTTGACGCGTCTCAGGGCTTTCAATAGCTGCAATACGAGCGTCACCGATGCCGGCAACATAGCGTTTTATAATGCGCTTAGCGCTGACGGAGTCATTCGGGTTCATAAGCAGTTTAAAGTAAGCCATAACGTCTTTGATTTCTTGACGTCTAAAGAATTTGAACTCATCAATAATCATAAAGTGACGACGTTCGTCTTCAGGCTTTTCATTGTTGAGGCGTTCAAAGGAGTCGCTCAGCCGTTGTGCCTTTTTATTATCCCGTACTAAAACGCCAATATTGGCATCCTTTGGCAAGGCGCAGATAGCTTCATAGATATATCTCCCCTCAAGATAGCTATTTTTACAGCCTTTTATGAGAACAGGCTTACCCTTTCTTTCACTATTGGCGCGAGGCAATTCAGTATAAATAGAGCCTACCAGATCAGAGAACATATTCTGCAATGTTTTGAAAGCCATCGTAAAGAGAGTCCAGTTAGAGCGGTAGTTTTCATAGAAAATAATTTTTAAAGGCTTAAAGTCCGCATCAAATTGCTTGAGTAAACGGAATGGATCAGACCCACGCCATTCGTATATGGTTTGGAAATAATCCCCACATAATAGGACGTGATTGCCTTCCCAAAGCATTTCAAGGACCTTGTACTCTAGTACACCTGTGTCTTGCATTTCATCTACAGAGATATAGCTATAACGGCTACGCCAGCGCTCCCGAACTACAGGGTCTTGAAATAGGCGATGAACACCACAAATGAGATCTGTAAAATCTAGACCATGTACGGAGGCTAAGCTTTCATCATAGGCGGCAATCCATTCGTGCCCATGGTTCAAGAAGTCATGGAGTTCACTGTATAGCACATTGCCAAAGCTAGAGAACTGTTGCTCAATAGCAGGACGCTGTTCCTTTTGTAAACGCTCAATAGTTTGTATATAATCGCCTAGGAGATCATCAGAATAAAAGCCATATAAGGAGCGATATTCTTTTACCATGCCGATGATGTTGGCAAAGGACATTTCTCGCAATTTACCTGGACGATACGGTTCAGATAATTCCTTACAATCCTCTTCATCAAAGATCGTTACGTCTGTATACAAGGTTTCATTGCGCTTCCCCTCTTGTTGGAGTACGAAAAAGCAAAAGCTGTGGAATGTACTAACCTCCACAGCCTTTGCAGGACTGCCTACGAGCGATTGAATGCGGTCTTTCATCTCGTTCGCCGCCTTGTTCGTAAAGGTCATGCACAAGATATTCTCCGCCTTCGCATAGCCGCCCTCGATGAGGTGAGCCACTCGATAAGCAAGTGTATTCGTTTTTCCCGTCCCAGCGGACGCTAACAAGAGGATATTCTGTTCAACTTCATCAATAACGCGTTGTTGTTCACGATTGATAAGCATGAGGTCCTCCTATTTTAAAAAGCCGTACCATCCGGCTGCAATGAGCATTGGAATAGGGCCTAGAATTGCTGTTAAAGCCCATACGCCCAAACCAATATCCATAGGAATATTGAGGATATGAACGCATACTAAATACGTCAAAATACCAGTTACTGCATTCATTGCCACTCGTTTAATGGTGAAAAATGCTACTTTGAAAGCAATGTAGGCTACAGCAACGGATACAACCGCCGAAATAATCGGTGATGCTAATAAAGCTCCCATATTATCCTTTCATTTCTTGGCGGTTTACTACGGCACCGCCTAATGTTAATTCATCGGCATATTCGATATCGCCACCCACAGGAACACCGCGGGCAATACGCGTTACCTTAATGCCACTTGGGCTTAACAAGCGCGCCAAATAGAGAGCTGTCGCTTCCCCTTCTACGTCTGGGTCAGTAGCGAGGATAACCTCTTGTACGACACCATCACGAAGGCGAGCAATCAATTCTTTTACGCGAATATCGTCAGCACCGATCCCCTCCATAGGGGACAAAGCACCTTCTAATACGTGATATAAGCCCTTATAGTCACCACTACGCTCGATAGCAATAACATCGCGAGATGTTTCAACGACCATAATCGTCGTTTGATCCCGGTTTGGATTGCTACAGAATTCACAAGGGTCTTGAGCTGATAAGTTAAAGCAAATAGAACAGTGACGCGTAGCCCCCTTCGCTT
>ERZ1108167.558-NODE-558-length-13298-cov-3.118402_pt1 | contig 13298 bp, 8 predicted proteins | sample MGYA00403703_ERZ1108167 | MGnify/ENA primary metagenome ERZ1108167 (study PRJEB35170, sample SAMEA104062411) | human gut metagenome | biome: human gut; feature: human-associated habitat; material: faeces | place: Denmark | collected 2012-05-11 ...
CGGTACGGCTGTGGGGAAACCGTCGTCGTCGTCCTTTGCCCCCGATTTAAAGGAGAAGATTGCCGACATTCCTGAAGTGGGAATGATTCACAACCCGAATATAGAAAAGATTCTCTCCTTAAAGCCCGACTTAGTAATTGGAGTCAACGTTCCTTTTCAAACAGGTATTCGAGATACATTGCAAAAAGCGGGAATACCTTTATATATTAATAACTTAAATTCATACGAAGATGTATTGAACACGTTGACCTTTTTCGGCGAATTGACCGGTCATGAAGATACGGCGGCAGCTGAAAAAGAAAAAATAGAAGGAGAATACAAGGCTGTGGTGGACAAAACTAAGGGAAAGACGCCGCCTCGGACACTTATTGTATTCGGCACTCCCGGAAGCTTCAGCATGGCTACGAGCAAATCTTTCAGCGGTGATTTGTTGACTCAGCTGGGTGCCGTAAATATTGCCGACGGAACCTCTCCGGTAGAAGACAGTTTTGTGCCTTTAAGTATGGAATACATTGTGAAACAAGATCCTCAGGATATTCTTTTTATAAGCATGATGCCCGACCCGACCCTGGTTGAAAGCTTTAAAAAGGATTTAGCGGAAAACTCTCTCTGGCAAGGCGTGACGGCTGTTAAGACGGGGCACGTATATTATTTGTCGGGAGACTTGTTCTCCGTTAACCCGGGGACCCGTATTGCCAAGGCGCTTTCCGTTTTGTATACGGACCTGTATGAAAACGGAGGCGCGCAATGAGCCGAAATACCGCAACCATAGACGGCAGTAAAGAAAAGCGGCGTTATTTAACTCTGCTTGCCGGCACGGTAGCTTTGATTGGCTCCTTATTTATCGGTATAGCCGCCGGTGCCGTTCCTATTACGCTACGGGAAGTATTCGAGGTTATACAGGGAGTAACACAATCGGAAAACTATCGGATTATTTATTACATTCGTATGCCTCGTGTTATTTGTGCGGCTCTTACGGGAACGAATCTGGCCTTGGCAGGGTGTATATTACAAGGCATTTTACGCAACCCCTTGGCCGATCCGGGAATTATCGGAGTTACGGCCGGGGCCGGGCTGGCTGCCATGGCACTCATGCTTATTTCACCGGAACTTACGTACTTCGTTCCTTTTGCCGCCTTCGGCGGTGCTGTTGTGGCCTCTATAGTAGTCTTTTTGCTGGCCTGGGAGCACGGCATTCATCCCTTAAGACTTATTTTGGCGGGTGTGGCAATTGCCGCCTTTTTCGGCGGCGGTTCGGCAGCTCTGTCCGTATTTTTCTCCGATCGCATTCAGGGAACTGTCAACTGGATGGCAGGCGGCTTTGCCGGCAACAGTTGGCGACATGTTGTCATGATTTTGCCGTACAGTGCTGTCGGTATTGTAGCGACCATGTGCAGTTATCGGAAATTAAATGCCTTGCAGTTAGGTGACGATGTGGCTGCTTCATTGGGACTCAATGTAGAACGCGTGCGTTTTTTCCTCTTGGCACTGTCGGCTTTGTTGGCCGCTTCGGCGGTCAGCGTAGCCGGACTGTTGGGCTTTGTGGGACTTATTATTCCTCATATTATGCGTCTTATCGTCGGCTCGGACTTTGAATACCTCTTGCCGGCGTCGGCCGTTTTCGGTGCCGTGCTGGTGGTTTTGGCCGATATGGCGGCGAGAACTGTATTCAGTCCTGTTGAAGTGCCTGTGGGTATTTTCTTGTCCTTTTTGGGAGCACCCTTCTTCTTATATTTACTGAAAAGGAGGATGCGCTCGTGAGTGATACATTGGAAATTCGCAACGGACACTTACAATACGGCAAAACCGTCATTGCTTCGAATATGAGTGCCGCCTTTTTAAAACCCGAAATCGTTTCTATTATCGGACCGAACGGTTCCGGTAAGTCGACCTTGTTGAAGGCCTTGGGTCGGTTGTTGAAGCCGACGGGCGGGGCTGTGTATTTAAACGGCAAAGACTTGAAAGAGTTAAAGTCGGAAGCCGTGGCAAAACATATTTCCGTCCTGCCGCAGTCGGCACAAGCCCCGGGAGATATGACCGTGCGGGAATTAGCGGCATGCGGTCGTATCCCTTACCAATCGGCTTTTTCCCAATTATCACAGGATGACGAGGCGGCCGTTGAGCATGCATTAAAGGTTACGGGCCTTACGAGCATGCAATATAAGAGAACCGGTGCCTTGTCGGGCGGTGAGAGGCAGAGAGCCTGGTTGGCCATGGCCTTGGTTCAGGAACCGAAAATTCTGCTTCTTGATGAACCGACCACTTTTTTGGATGTCCATTATCAGCTTGAGTTAATGGATCTTGTCGTACAACTTCATGAGAAGACGGATATTACGGTTATTATGGTTATGCATGATTTAAATCATGCTGCCCGCTTCAGTCATCGGCTCATTGCCGTGAAAGATGGAGAGATTGTAGCTGACGGACCGGTGAGAGATGTATTTTGTAAGGAGATTTTAGAAACCCTATACGATGTAAACGTGACCATTACGGAAGTAGAAGAAAACGGGCGGTATTATCCCATGTGTTTCCCCTATTTGCGTAAAGATAAAACTAAATCATAACAGGAGGATTACGATGAAACAACCGATTCGATTACTTGTTTTGGCAGCTTTGGCCGCTACGGTTGCCGGTACGGCAATTGCCGCCGACACGACCGGTGCGACAACGGAAGATACAAAGGGACACGGAGTATATAGCGGGGAAATCCTCGTTACGGCATCGCGAACGCAAGAACTTCTAAAAACGGAACCTCAGTCGGCGGAAGTCATTACGGCTAAAGATATTCAGCGCATGGGTGCTGATGATGTATTATCCGCACTGGCTTTGGCCGATAACTTGAATTTATCGAAAGCGGGTATGACGGGAAATTCTGTGCAGCTCCGCGGTATGAGTACGAATCACACCCTGATTCTTGTTGACGGCAAGCGTATTGCCGGTGAAGATGCAGCCAATACGACAAATGTCTATGCATTGCAGCGACTCAATGTCAGTGATATTGATCGTATTGAAATTGTTCGCGGGCCGTCCAGCTCTCTGTACGGGTCTGATGCCATGGGCGGCGTTATTAATGTTATTACGCGCGTGCCTAAAAAGGCGGGAGGTACCTTCGGCGTATCAACGGGAACTCTCAGTACGTCGGAATACGGTAATTTCGACTTCGGTAAACACGGCCGGTGGTCGACGAGTATTGATGCCCGCTTGGAACGCCGCCGTCCCTTCAACCGCTTCGGACACTCGGAATCGCTCAACCCGATGACGCATGCTGTCAGCTCCATTACGGACGGATACACGCGGTCTATGTACGGCATGAGAAAGCTTATTCACTTGGCATCTCAATATGATTTTGAAAATGCTAATAAAAACAAGCTTCGCTTTGATATAGATTACGGTAAGGAAAACTTCCGTTCCGATTTTCCCGATACGAAATCGCGGATTTTTACGGGTTCTATGCCTCCCGTTGCTTGGCGCTTGACGAATAAAAACAAAAAAGAATGGTATGACAACGAGTCGCGTGGATTTAGCGTCGAATATTCGGGAAAGACGAAGAAAAACGACTATAAGTTCAGAACTTATTATAATGATTTAGAAAAGTATTCCCATTTATTGAATGAACGCATTTTGCCCAGCGGCCCGATCATGACCCCTGCCGGCACACCGGCTAACTACGACTTACAATATCCGAAGGAAGACATGGATAGAGCTAAATACAGCACGTGGGTAACGGAAGCTCAGAATACGACCTATATCGGCGACTCGCATAATCTGACTTATGGCGGTGAATTCCGTCGAGTGAAGTATGCCGGCACCCGTTTAGGTGACTCGCTGTCGGGTATGAACAAGATTATGAAGTCACATAAGGTCGATTCTTATGCTGCCTATGTACAAGACCAGTGGCAGGTTAACGATAAGCTCTATATTATTCCGTCCCTGCGTTTTGAACACAGCAGTCAATTCGGTTCGGAAGTGACACCGAAGGTGGGTCTTACCTATAACTTTAACAACTTCTGGCGCTTTAAAGCTAATTACGGCTTAGGCTATAAGGCTCCGACTATTACGGAGTTATACATGCGCATGCACCGTGCCATGGGACCTATGACGGTTAATATTTACGGCAATCCCGACTTGGATCCGGAAAAGTCGAAGAGCTTCGACTTCTCCGTAGAAGCGGACAAGGGTGCTTGGTTCGGCAAGGTGACTTACTTTAATAATAAAGTAACCAATTTGATTACGACGGAACGATTTACAGGCCCTACAGGACCGAGCGACTATCGTTATGTGAACGTCGATGATGCGCAGATTAACGGTATAGAAGCTGAAGTGGGCCGTCGTATCGGCAAGCGTTGGATTACTAAGATTACGCATAACTGGTTGGATGCCATTGATAAGAAGAAACACACGCAGTTAGATAATCGGGCTAAGAATACGACGTCTTTCCAACTCATTTATGACGATAAGGATAAGATTCACGGATTCAGTGCCGTTTTATGGGATCAATTCGCATCCGACTATCACTACGACAGCAAGATGTACACCTATAATACGGTGAACTTCTCGTTCAATAAAAAGTTGAACGAAGCCTTTTCCGTATATGGCGGCGTCGACAATATTTTCAATAAGAAAATCGATGCTATTTATATTGACGGACGTATGTGGCGTGTCGGTGCCGAATGGAAGTGGTAAGACACAGTCTGAGCGGCAAACCTTCTCTTGCGGGAATGTTTGCCGCTTCTTTACGGAGACTATGAAATGGATTTATTTCAATTTTATAAGCCCTATAAAAAATCGTTGGCCTTTGTCATTGCAGGGGCTTTGTTGACGGCCGGAATGGAAGTAACCTTTCCCATGATTGTTCGACATATATTGGGTGTTGTATTGCCGGCCCGTGATATGCAGAGTCTCCTATACGAGGGTGCCGGGCTCTTGGGCCTCTACCTTTTGTGTTTGGGGATTACGTATTGCGTATATTGCGTGGGCCGTACAATGGGGGTACGTGTGGAACGGGATTTGCGCAACTCCTTATTTCGACATTTGGAAAACTTGGACTTTGCCTTTTTCGATAAGGAGAAAACGGGTCATCTTGTATCCCGAGTGACGGGAGATATCGGTGAAGTAGGGAATATTATTTTCGAAATGCCGCATCTTGCAGTAGTCTGCTTAATCACTATGGGGGGCAGTGCCTTTTTCCTCTTTTATATTAATCCTTTACTGGCCGTTTTCGTGTTACTGCTTGTAGCTTTAAAAACGGGAGATACCATTTTCCTTAACAGGAAAATGAAGTCCGCTTTTGCCGAGACGCGTCAACACATGGGCGTCGTCGGCAGTGTGGCCACGGAAATACTTGCCGCAGTACGGGCTGTCAAAGCTTTTAACGGGGAAAATCGTGCGTATCAACGGTTTTCGGATGTAACGGCCGACTTGGCGAATTCGCAAATGCGGACTTTTCGCTATCAAGCGTATATGGCGGGAACCGTCACCTTTTTTTCCAATGCCATAAATTTGACTATTATTGTCGTCGGTGCCGTCCTTATGATGAATGATCTCATGACTATGAGTGATTTGGTCGCCTTTTTGATGTATCTCATGCTGTTTCTTCGTCCCATTATGCAGCTTACATCCTTGACCGAACAGTATCAGCGCAGTATGGCGGGATTTCGCCGTTATCAGGAATTGATACGGGTTGAGCCTAAGGTTCGGGGCGGATCCGTTGTAGCCGATTCAAGACGCATTAAAGGGGACGTAGTCTTTGAACATGTTGATTTTGCGTACCCTGACGGGACTCATGTATTGAAAGATTTCAATCTGACCGTTAAAGCCGGCGAACAAGTGGCTCTCGTAGGACCTACAGGAGCGGGAAAAAGCAGCGTAGCATCCCTGCTTTTACGGTTTTACGATGTAACGGGCGGCAAGATTACCTTAGACGGGCGAGATATTCGCGAATATACATTGGAGTCTTTGCATGAATGCATAGGTATTGTGCAACAGGATATGTATCTTTTTTCCGACTCTGTAAGTGAAAATATTCGTCTCGGTCGTACGGACAGTACGCAAGCCGATATTGAGGCGGCTGCGAAGGATGCCAGAGCCCATGAGTTTATCAGTAGGTTGCCTCGCGGCTATGACAGCTATATCGGTGAACGGGGAGTCATGCTTTCAGGAGGTCAAAAACAACGCTTATCCTTATCTCGCGTATTTTTGAAAAATCCCCCTGTCCTTATTTTAGATGAAGCGACGGCAGCCATGGACAATGAAACGGAAAAACAAGTCTTGCAGTCTCTGGCTGAGCTGTCTCGAAAGCGGACGACGTTAACCATTGCTCACAGGTTGGCGACAGTTCGTCATGCGGATCGAATTATTGTCTTGTCCGGCGGTCGTATTTGTGAGAGCGGCTCGCACGAAGAATTGATGAAAGTCCGTGGCGAGTATTATGACTTATACATGTCGCAATTTAACAAGACATAGGTAATATTGACATGTATTATCAAAATATCGTAACATTGAGATATGAAAGAAACGCAATTTAACAGAAATAAGTTAGCTGTATGCGGAAAGGACATACATATGAAAAACGCTCATGAAATGTACGCCTCGGGAACGGTACAGAACGGGAGTGTGTACGAAATTAAAGATAGTAAAGGGCAGGCCATGATGACCGGGTACAGTGTATATCCCGGCATTATGATTATGTACATGGATATTCACCGGCCGGAACTTTCGTGTGAAGCCAAGCCTATGCCCGATGTATTTGCTATTAATCATTGCGAGACGGGACGTATTGAATGTAACTTCAAAAACGGAGAATACTTGTACATGGGAGAAGGGGATATGTCCGTCGGTTGGAGGCGCTGCAGTGCTTATTGTCATACGTCGGTGTTTCCTTTGGCTCATTATCACGGGGTCACGTTGTTGCTTAATTTACCTAAGGCTCAGGAAACGATGGATCGCCAGTTGGGTGTAGGGGTTATCGACTTGGAAACCATGAGCCAGCGTCTTTGTGACCGGCGCGATTTCGGCATGATTATGAGAGAAGATGCGAGCCTGAAGCATTTATTTTATGAACTTTATCATGTTCCCGAGTCTATTAAAGACCAGTATTTTCGCATTAAAGTTTTGGAAATATTGCTTCTTTTAAGCACTATAAAAAAGGTGCCTGCAGAAAAAAGAGAATCCTTTACGTTGCAACAGGTAAACCTTGTGAAAGCTATTCGTAAGAAAATTACGGAAAATATGATGAAAAAGTTTACCATAGAGCAACTGGCTAAGGAACACGGAATTGCACCGACAACGCTGAAAAAATGTTTTAAAGGCGTATACGGTTGTACCGTGTCGCAATATATTAAAGAGTACCGTATGGTAAAGGCCAAGCAGATGTTACTGCAAACGGATGACAGTATTATGGAAATTGCCAACTGTGTGGGCTACGAAAACAGCAGTAAGTTTGCCGTAGCCTTTCATAAAATAACGGGACAGCTTCCCGGCGAATTTCGCAGAAGTTATTAGAATTTTTAACGGCAAGGACTTCCATCCTTGCCGTTTTCACCATAGGAAAATGTAGTTTTCCGAGTAGATAAAAGTTAATGTCCGAACGGATTATTGACGGACTGAACGGAGTAGAAGGGTCGGAGTGCTTTTGGTATGATGAATCCGGGTTTTATGTTGTTTTGACGTTTTTATAAGGTGATTTTTCAGGAGGATGAATGTATGAAATACATGGTAGTATACTCGTCTCGGACAGGTAATACAAAAAAGGTTGCCGAAGCGATTGTTTCCGCCTTGCCGGAAGGCACGCCGTGCATTGCAGCGGCTGAAGCACCTACAGACTTAAGTTCCTATGACTGTGTTTTTGCAGGCTTTTGGGTTGATAAGGGAACGGCTGACGAAGAAGCAAAGAAGGTTTTGGAAACTTTAACGGCAAAGAAGGTGGCTGTTTTTGCAACTCTCGGAGCCAATCCGGCATCGGAACATGCCCATAAGTGCTTGATTTCCGCTACGGAACTTGTGCCGGCACATACGGAAGTAGTCGACTCCTTTATTTGTCAAGGAGCCGTGGATCCGAAGTTAATTGAAATGATGTACAAGCGGTTTCCGGCAGACTCGCCGCACGGAAAAAATCCTGAAAGCGAAGCTCGCCATGCTGAAGCGGCTAAGCATCCGGATGAAGCGGACTTGGCGGCGGCACGTGCTTTTGCAGTACGCGTAACGAAAAAAGTGAGTGAGGCATAGTATGGGGCTGAAAGAACTGTATGAGAGTCTGCCTTCAGAACAGCGGGAATTTCAATTCGGAAGAATCGGAGCGGATCCTTTAACAGAGGGGTTTCCACGCAAGCGGGTTGTCCATGCCGGTATTGACGGAACGCCCGTAAATCCTCGCGAGGCTCAGAAAATTTGGCAGGGATTAATGAGTAAAAAGCCTACGGGTAAACCGACACAGACGGCATATATTCATATACCTTTTTGCAAGACCAAGTGCCTGTATTGTGCTTTTTTCCAAAATGGAACGGATCAGGCTGTTGAAGATGCATACGTGTACTCTTTGATAAAGGATTTGGAAAGAGAATGCCATGAGCCGCGATTAAAAAACGGGTTAATTCATTCCGTTTTTATCGGCGGCGGGACACCGACTTCACTGTCGGCACAAAATGCAGAACGTCTTTTACGGGCTATTCGTACCTGCTTGCCTTTAGCCAATGATTATGAATTAACGTTAGAAGGTCGAATTCATGATTTGGTTCCTGAAAAGATGGATGTGTGGATGGCTGAAGGTGTGAATCGCATGTCCTTAGGCGTCCAGTCTTTTAATACGAAAGTTCGACGTCAAGTGGGACGTCTGGATGATAAAGACACTGTTTTGCGACGATTGGAAGAACTTCAGGCTTACAATCAGTGCGTTGTCATTATCGACTTGATTTACGGGTTGCCGTCTCAGTCCATGGACGTATGGCGTGATGACTTGGAATGTCTTATGACGTCAGCTGCTGACGGGGCTGACTTATATCAGCTCAATGTATACGATAACAGCGATTTGGCTAAGCGTATTCAGGCAGGCGCTTTGGACCCGGCGGCTACGACGAAAGAACAGGCTCGCATGTTCGAGTTTGGGCGAGAATATTTGATGAAACGCAATTGTCGTCGGCTCAGTGCCGCCCATTGGGCTAAGACCAACAGGGAACGGAGTTTGTATAATACATTGGCTAAAACGGGAGTTACCATGTTTCCTTTCGGTAGCGGGGCCGGCGGTCGTGTGGACGGTTATTCGACCATGCTCTATAGAACTCTCGACACGTATGCAACGGCTGTAGAGGAAAAAAAGAAACCCTTTATGGCTTTAGTAAAAGAATCGGATATTCAGCCTTTGGTAAATAAAACGTTAGCACAAATTGAACAAGGCTACTTTAATGTAGACTTGCTGGTCGGAGAAGATCCTCGCTTATCCGACTTAAAGTGGCTCTATGATTTATGGGAAAAGCAGGGACTTGTAGAAAATAACGGAGTGATTTATAAGCTGACGACAGCCGGAGAGTTTTGGCAAGTGAATTTGGCCCAGACGACGGTCGAATGCATTCAGTATTTGGTTAAAGGAGTTGAAAGCATGTCACTTCAAGGAGTGGCGGCACAAGACGGTGCGGAAACGAAAGCTGTCAGTGAAAAGGTAGAAAAGATTATTGCCGCCATGAAAAAAGCCAAGTCATCGGGAGCCGGGCCGACACCTGAAGCCATGAAGATGATGACGGAAGCCATGCAATCTATGAGTCCTGAAGAAATGCAGGAAGTCATGAAGCATATGGGAAAATAAGATAGGGTTATTCCTTTAGGAGTCTCCCGCACGATATGGGCGGAAGGCTCCTTTTTCATGGGGAAAAACAGGTAATCTATGGTATAATAACAAGGTATAATTCATATTGTCAGGCATTATAAATGTTAATGTGCGAAATACAGGGAAGGTGTGTTGTCTATGAAGCGAGAGGGCAGTTATTCACCTGAATATTTACGGTATTTGGAACTTTTATCGAAAGACTATCCGAACCAGGCGGCTACGTTTACGGAAATTATTAACCTGCAGGCCATCGTCAACCTGCCTAAGGGGACGGAGCACTTCATGAGTGATCTGCACGGTGAGTATGAAGCGTTTTTGCATATTCTTAACAATTGTTCCGGCGTTATTCGAGAAAAGGTAGAGATGATTTTTAAGAATTCTTTGCCCAAAGAAGATCAGGACGATTTATTGACCCTTATTTACTATCCGAAAGAAAAGTTGGATGCCATGACGGAAGCCGGACTTGTGAATGACAAATGGGCGCGTACGACCTTGCATCATTTGTTGCGGTTGGCGAAGTTATTGTCATCTAAATACACGCGTTCCAAGGTGCGTAAGGCCATGCCCGAAAGTTTCCGCTTTGTTATTGACGAGCTCTTGCATGCTCAACCGGATGAAGATAAGAATCGTCACGTCTATCATTCTAAAATTATTGATTCCATATTAGAGACCGGAAGCTCACGAGATTTTGTCTATGCTTTAACGGATTTAATAAAACGTCTGGCTGTGGATCACCTGCATATTATAGGGGATATTTATGACCGCGGACCTCATGCCGACAGAATTATGGATGAGCTGATGGGGCACCATTCTCTCGATATTCAATGGGGGAATCACGATATCTTGTGGATGGGGGCCGCTGCCGGTGATGAAGCGTGCATTATCAACGTATTAAGAAATAACGTACGCTATCATAACTTGGAAATTTTGGAAAACGGTTACGGAATCAGCTTGCGTTCTTTGGCTCTTTTTGCCTTGGAAAACTACACGGCCGAAGACGGATTGGACCCGATGGTAAAAGCTATTAATGTTATGCTGTGCAAGTTGGAAGGGCAGACGATTATGCGCCATCCCGAGTATGGTATGAACGACCGCCTCATTTTTAAAGATTTAGACTTTGACGGCGGTAAGGTAACCTTACCCTCAGGCACATATGAATTGACGACGACGGATTTTCCTACTGTCGATCGCAAGGACCCGTATCGGCTCAGTGAAGGTGAAGAGCGGCTTTTAAATGAAATTAAGCGAGAATTTCTGAACAGTGAGCGATTGCAGCGACACATGCGTTTTTTCTACAGCCACGGGTCTGTTTACCGTACATATAACGGGAACCTCCTTTTTCATGGAGGCATTCCGATGAATGAAGACGGTAGTTTTACGGAAGTATTTGTAGACGGCAAGGGGTATAAGGGTCGAGAATTTATGGATAAAGCCGACTTAATGGCGCGGAGAGCTTTTGAAAAGCGCGACCGGGATAGTTTGGACTTTATGTGGTATTTATGGTGCGGTTACGATTCTCCTATGTCGGGACGTATTGTAAAGACGTTGGAACGAAGTTATATTTCCGATGAGTCGACGTGGAAGGAACCGCAAAACCCTTACTATACGTTAAATCGTATTGAAACGGATTGTGTTCGTATTTTACATGAGTTCGGCATCGACTCGCCGCAAGGACATATTATCAACGGTCATACTCCGGTTAAGGTGAAAAAAGGGGAAAACCCTGTACGCGCCGGCGGTAAGGGGATTTGTATAGACGGCGGTTTTTGTAAGGCGTATCAGGGGTCTACGGGTATTGCCGGCTATACACTGATTTTTAATTCCCACGGGTTGCGGCTGAAGGCTCACTATCCCTTCCGAGATGTAGAATCGGTATTGTCGTCCAATTCCGATATTTTATCCGAATCGGTTCAAGTAGAATTGGAACCGAAACGAGTTATGATCGGGGATACGGATACGGGCAAGAAAATCCTGCAAATGATAGAAGATTTGAAATGCCTCTTGGCAGCCTATCGCCAAGGATATATTTTTGAACATACATATAAAGAGTGGTAAGAAAGAGCCTTGTCGATAAGCGATACGTCGACAAGGCTCTTGTTACAAAAACAACGTCTATAGAAAAGAATAAAGAATATAATGAAGATGTAATAAGGAAATAAGTTGTTGTAAGGAGGGAACGATATGGCTAAAAGGATTACGAATAAGGTTACATGGGTCGGCAAGGTCGACTGGGAATTGGTTTACTTTCACGGCAAGGAATATTCGACAGATAAGGGTTCATCGTATAACTCGTATTTAATTCGCGATAAGAAGACTGTTCTTATGGATACTGTCTGGGGCCCGTACGATCGGGAATTTGTCGAACGGTTAAAGGAAGAAATCGATTTAAAAGACATCGATTACATTGTCATGAATCATAATGAAAGCGACCATAGCGGTGCGTTGCCTTTACTTATGGCGGAAATACCTGATACCCCTATTTATTGTACGAAAAAGGGTGAGGCCATTATTCGCGGGCATTACCATCAGGATTGGAATTTTGTTACGGTAAAGACGGGAGATACCCTTGATTTGGGCGACAGTAAGCTTGTCTTTATTGAAGCCCCCATGCTGCACTGGCCCGATACGATGTTTACCTATATGACCGGTGAGGAAATTCTTTTCAGTAATGACGGCTTCGGACAACATTTTGCCAGCGAATCATTGTATAACGACAAGGTGGACCAGGGAGAACTCTTTCATGAAGCCATGAAGTATTATGCTAATATTTTGAATCTTTACAGTCCTATGGTGACAAGAAAAATTAAAGAAATTTTGGATATGAATGTGCCGGTTAAGATGATTTGTCCCAGTCACGGGGTTATTTGGCGAAACAATCCTTTGGAAATCGTCGAAATGTATCAAAAATGGGCCGACGCTTATCAGGAAAATCAAATTACGTTGATTTATGATACCATGTGGAACTCAACTCGACGTATGGCTGAATGTATTGCCGCGGGCATTCGTGAGGCCGATCCGACAGTAACGGTAAAGTTGATGAATTCATCTAAGGCAGATAAAAATGATATCTGTACGGAAGTATTTAAATCAAAGGCTGTTCTTGTCGGTTCTCCCACCGTTAATTACGGGTTTATGTATTCTATCGGCGGTATTTTGGAAATGATGAAAGGGCTGAAGTTTAAAAATAAGAAGGCCGCCGCCTTCGGTTCATACGGGTGGACCGGTGAAGCACCGAAGCAAATTCATGAACATTTGGAAGCCGGCGGTTTTCGGGTTATTGCCGATGACTTGAAGGTTATGTGGGTCCCTGACGAAGAATCACGAAAGCTGTGTGTACAATTTGGTCGGGATTTTGTAAGGGCCTTGGAGCAATAGACATAAAAGCGGAAGAGATGAACTCTTCCGCTTTTTCATTGCCAATAAGGCTTAGCAGGGCTATAATCAAACATAATTGTATAAATTATATACAGGGGAGTATATATAT